>ERZ1673748.21-NODE-21-length-284146-cov-9.248322_pt1 | contig 284146 bp, 251 predicted proteins | sample MGYA00580196_ERZ1673748 | MGnify/ENA primary metagenome ERZ1673748 (study PRJEB41218, sample SAMN15661796) | gut metagenome | host: Homo sapiens | place: Canada: London | collected 2015-08-20/2019-03-30 | study: EMG produced TPA metagenomics assembly of...
TGATTGCGATTGCAGCACCTACAGTGTAAGCCCAGCAAGCGTTCTCGAAACAGATTGGCTGGATTTTCTTTACCTGATCGTAAACATCAAGTCCAGCATCTTTTGTAATTTTTTCAGCTTCTTCGATAGAGCTGATACCATAGCTGTTTAACACAGCGTTGATCTGGTCAATTCTTCTTTCATATCCTTCAAATAATGCCATTTTCGTCCGTCTCCTTTCCTACTCTTCTCTCGGGTCGATGATTTTAACAGCATCTGCCACACGGCCGTACTGTCCTTTTGCTTTTTCCCATGCAGTGTTAGGATCATCGCCTTTTTTGATGAAGTCAGTCATTTTTCCAAGAGAAACGAACTGATATCCGATAACTTCGTTATTCTCGTCAAGAGCAATACCGGTTACATAACCTTCTGCCATCTCCAAGTAACGAACACCTTTCTCTTTGGTAGCGTACATTGTACCAACCTGGGAACGAAGTCCTTTACCTAAATCCTCAAGACCAGCACCGATTGCAAGACCGTCATCAGAGAATGCACTCTGTGTACGACCGTAAACGATCTGTAAGAATAACTCTCTCATTGCTGTATTGATTGCATCACAAACAAGGTCTGTGTTTAATGCTTCAAGAATAGTTTTGCCCTGTAATACCTCTGCTGCCATAGCTGCGGAATGTGTCATACCAGAGCATCCGATTGTCTCAACTAAAGCTTCTTCGATTACACCATTTTTTACATTTAATGAAAGCTTGCAGGCACCCTGCTGAGGAGCACACCAGCCAACACCGTGTGTAAAACCTGAAATATCTTCAATTTTTTTAGAATGAACCCATTTGCCTTCTTCCGGAATTGGAGCTGGTTCATGTTTTGCGCCCTTTGCTACAGGACACATGTTTTCGACTTCCTTAGTGTAAATCATTTTAAGACTCCTTTCACTTAATAGAACTGTATGTATCAGACTTTGTTATACATTTAACATACCTTACCTATTTTCGCACATTTTGTTGAAATCTACAAGTCCTAATCGAAAAAAATTATCTTTATTCCGTGTATTTGTTTTTATACACTAATCAAAATAATTCAATTCTGAAAAAACTTCCGTGCCGGGTCTGCCGACGTTGCTGACATTTTCACCATCCACATGGATGTACCCTTCTGTTCCGTCTTTTGCACGCACATAGATCCATTCCTTTGCATCAGAGCTGATAAAGAACACATCCTGCCCGGACGAAACCGTTACCTGTTCCGAATTCTGATCCATAGCTTTCCACAACGGAAGATCCACATATAATCTGTGCGGTGTGAAATACTTGTATTGATGCATACCGCCATCAATATATTCCAGTTTCCCCGCATCACTGTCATACCACCAGTAGCCATTTAAGTATGCTGTCTCAAGAATATCTGTACGAATTGTTCCATAGATTCCGCTTTGTCCGGTAAAGCCGTTGATACCGCCATTTTTTTCTTTAAAAGGAAAACCAGTAACTTCTCCGGCAAATTCGAGTGTGTTTCCATCATACCGGTAAAAATATGTCACATAATCACCACTCGGTCCATCATCTAAGACAGCAATCTCTAACGAATCATCATAAGCATTAATATCAGTGACATAAAAGCAATCTGTTTCCGGTGTCACCATCGCCGCATATTCGCACAGTTCATATGAAGTTCCATTCACGGTAAGGATACAGGAATACCCTGCATAATCGCCACTCTCTTTCACATCATAACGTATTTCTTCTTCCCTGCCGTCTCCATCAATATCTTCCATAACTTTCTGTCCTGTTTTATACTCTTTCGGATATGGATGTTCGTCTGCATATGTTTTTTCTGCTTCCTGTATCACTTTCAGATTATCTTTCTCTGTCTGGCTTAACACAGACTCGTCAAATGCATCTGTCTCCGCCGTTTTTTCATACCAGGAACATGCATTAAAATAACTCTGCAGATATTCATTGGTAAAACCCCGTCCATGTCTTGCATAGATTTCATTGCGTGCTAACCATAAATCATTGTCCGACATATTGATAAGACTGTCTGCCGAAATTGTCTGTGTCATACTGACCGGAATGATATACTGGTCAGCATCTTTGTGCAGGTTCTGTGTATCAATGACCGCATTCTGTACTACCGTATCTGACTGCTGCATCATCCCTTGATATTCATATAAAGTATCCTCATTTTCCACATCGCAGCTCACATCCGTAGGCCTCACAACCTCATATAACACTCCATCATCGGTATATCCTAAAATACTTACACCGGCAGCATCCGGATACCATTCCGTGTCTTTGGTAATTCCAAAAAGAAACCCCGTCCCACTTTCTTTCTCATAGGATTTTTTCTGAAAAACAGAAAAACCGGTATCATCTTCTAAAATTACATACTTATCTTCCCAGCTCTCCGGGAACTGCAGCGTGATCTCTTTCCAGATATATTTTTCTTCGGCTGCTTCCATTTTTTCAGACGCACTGCTGTCTATTTCGGATTCTGTTTCATCTGTATCTGAAATTCCTGCTGTTTTCTGCTCATTGCTGTTTATTTTATTTTGTGCCATATCTGGCTCACCACACCCTGCTGTAAAAAGCAAAAGTGCGGCTGTAAACAACCACACTTTATTTTTCATATAATTATGCACTCCTTTCTGTCAGTGCAAAAACTTTTTTATATCATCTGCCGTACTGTGAATTTTCTCTACCGCATTCTGAACCTGTTTTGCAACATCAAGGTTTTCTTCACTGAGTGTATGTACCTGTTCTGCACTCGCCGTAACTTCCTCAGTCGCTGCCGAAAGCTGCGAGCAGTTTACCACAATCTTATTGTTGGAATCTGAAAGTCCGCTTACCTTTTTATTGACCTCTTCAATATGGGCAACCAGCTCACCTATATTTTTATTAAGCAGATTAAATGTTTCTGACGCAGCAAGAATCTTTTCTTTCTGATCTTCCGTTGCCTGTACAGAACCTTCTACTGATACAACCACATCATTTGCATTTGCATTCAGTTCGTTTGTAATTCTCGTGATCTCTTCCGTCGAATTTTTTGTCTGTTCCGCAAGCTGTCTGATCTGCTCTGCTACAACCGCAAAACCTCTTCCGGCTTCTCCGGCACGTGCACTCTCAATAGATGCATTTAACGCCAGCAGGTTTGTCTGGCTTGAAATATTTAAGATCATACCTGCAATCTCTTCTACTTCTTTTGTCTTATCCTGAAGTTTGGTCATTGCCTCAGTAACATCATGATTTGTATTTGTGATCTGCTCTGCCTGATCTTTCAACTCATCCATCACACGCATATTTTCCTGAATGCTGTCATTTGAATTCATTGCGATATCCACCATCTGTTTTGATCGCTCACTTGTTTCCTCGATCGCATCCTGGATCGTTGCAGTCATGGTATTCTGTTCTTCGATGCTGTTTGCATTCATTCCGGAAGCCGTTGTAATCTCCTGCATACTGCCAGTTACAGAATTGGTCGTCTCGACCAGTTTTCCGATCAGGCTGCTGCTCTTAACTGATTCTTCCTGAACAGTTTTGGAAATCTCAAGCACTCCCTGTAAAATTTCATTCTGCTTTTTGTGTTCCTCATCTATGGATCCAAGTGCATCTGCGTTAAACAATAATGTGATCTTTCCAATTCTTGAAACCATAAATAAAACGCCAAGCACGCCGACCACAGAACATATTGTATCCACGTTCAATACAGTAATACCCTTTATTCCCTGAACAATCGTAACGATCACGTAGAGAATACTCACTCCCACACAGGTTCTTTTTAATCCACCTTCATCATAGTACGGAATCTGTAACGCAACTAAAACGATCAGTACATACGTAATAAAATGTGCATCTGTCTGTACTCCGACTAACAGATACTCTAATCCCATCTCAAGCGTAGCAATCACTTTTAATTTTGCTGTTGCATGATCTTTATGATAAATAATCGTGTTCAAAACTGATGCGCCTATTATTAATACAGTATTCCCATATACTGTTGCATTTACCAGATTCTGATTTGCCATGCGGAGCCACAGATACAGTAAAAACAATATTCCAAGAAATATGGTTGCACCTATATAGAACCGGTTCATCTTTTTGATCCGTTCCGCTTTATCATTATAAATATATTTCTTTTCTTCTTCCATATATTTTATCTCCCTGTACTTAAAATATAATCAATATTTTCTGCCATAACTTATCCGACCTGTCCGGATCTTAAGTTTAAGAATATCATGCTTCTTTTTTCTGTACAACCTCGCCCGGTTTCTTAAAAATTGAGTTTGCCGGGATCACTCCCCTGACACTTGAAAGCGGATATACATTTGTATGTCTGCCGATCACCGTTCCAGGATTTAATACAGAGTTACATCCAACTTCCACATAATCCCCAAGCATGGCACCGAATTTTTTCAATCCAGTCTCGATCTTCTCATCACCGTCTTTTACCACAACCAGTGTCTTGTCGGATTTCACATTTGACGTGATCGAACCTGCACCCATATGCGATTTATAGCCAAGAATGGAATCGCCAACATAATTATAATGCGGCACCTGAACGGAATTGAAAATAATATCATTTTTCAGTTCTGTGGAATTGCCGACAACAGAACCCTTTCCTACGATCGCACTGCCGCGGACAAATGCGCAGTGACGGATTTCTGCATCCTCATCAATGATCAGCGGACCGTTTAAACATGCTGTCGGTGCCACTTTTGCACTCTTTGCAACCCAGATATCCTCGCCTCTTTTTTCAAACTTTTCCGGATCTAATGTTGGTCCAAGTTTTTTTATGAACTCACTGATCCCTTTTAAAGCCTCCCATGGATATGTAAACTGTTCTAAATATTCTTTTGCGATTGTTTCATCTAAATCATATAAATTGCTGATTTTTGCGTTTTCCATCTTTTCCTCCATCCCAGAATGTCTCTCTCACATGGATATGAATCCAGTGTGATCCTGGCATTTCTGTTTGCATACTGGTTCTATTGTAAAACGTTTTCACAGATCTGTCAAAATAATATTCGAACACTGCAAAAAAATTTCCGGACAGACAAGAATTTCTGTCTGCCGGAGATTTCTTATGGCATAAATTCATCTAAAAAATTACTTCCAGCGATCCATTCTGCTTCTTCCTGTTCCTGAAATGCTGCAGCCTCATCCGCCATAGTGGCATAGAAATCATCCGCACCATCCGGTGTCTGTTCTGCCTGCTGTGGCTGCTGTTTTTCAGTCTCATTTTCCTGCACAGCCATCTGCACTTCTGATTGTTTCTCTGACTCCTGTTTTTGTAGAGACAGGCTTCCCGGATTGTCAAAATCAAAACTGATCCGCTCATCCTCATATTTTAGGCAGGAATCAAACACATTCCCTGCTTTCGAGTTAAATCCAGTCACTTTTTCCTTTGTCTTTCCGGTTTCCAACAGTTCTTTTATGATTGCTTCCGAAAGCGGCACTTTCGCAACCGTATGCCCTACCTTAAAACCGCAGTCACACTCATAGTACCATTGGCTTTTCTTTAAGAGTTCCCCACACCTCGGACATTTTACTGTTGTCTCGACAGGTTTTGGTTTCTCCGGAAAATCAAAGGTGATCTGCCCCTCTTTGGTCAGTTTTAACGGAGCATCAAATTTCATTCCGGTCTTTGCGATAAATCCTTCGATCACACCGGTCTTTCCATTGGTTAAAAGTTCTTTGACCTGTGCTTCTTTTAATTTTACTCCTGCGATCTGTCCAACCGAAAAACGACAGCTTTCCGGATCATCTTTTTTATAATTTGCGCAGCCATAGCCGAACGGCGTTTTCACCATATCACCGCCGCAGACCGGGCATTTCACATCTTTTAATTTGGGGGCTTCCACATCCGAGAAATCGTATTTTAGTCCGATTACCTTGCCGGATTCGTCTTTTTTTAAAGCAATCCTTGCATCAAACTTCTTTCCTGTCTTTGACTTAAATCCGCGGATCGTCGCCGTCCGCCCCTCTGTCAGAAGCTGTTTTACCTGTGCCTCATTTAACGTTTTTTCTCCCATCTTTCCAATGGAAAAACGGCAGCTTTCCGGATCATCTTTTTTATAATTTGCACAGCCATACCCGAACGGTGTCTGCACAATGTCACCGCCGCAGAGCGGACAGGAAACATCTTTTATCTTTTTTGCCTCCGCATGATCAAAGTCAAACTTTAAATATTTCCGACCGGTTTCATCGGTTTCTAATGCCACGCAGGCATCAAATTTTTTGCCCGTCTTTGACTTAAAACCGCGGATCGTCTCCGTTCTGCCGTCGGTTAAAAGTGATTTCACCTGTGACTCTGTCAGATCACGTCCGGCAAGTGTACCGATGGCAAAGCGGCAGCTCTGCGGATTTTGCTGGTCGTAATTCATACAGCCATAACCAAATGATGTTTTCTGGATCTGTCCGCCGCACATCGGGCAGACTACATCTTCTAATATCTCTGCCTCATTCTTTGAAAAATCAAATTCGACTGTTTTTCTGCCATCCTCTCCTGTTTTCAAAAGCAATGCCGCCGAAAACTTCTTTTTATTTTTTGCGGTAAACCCTTTTAAGACCTCCGTCTCTCCTTTTTGCAGCAGATCAGTCAGGTCATCCACACTAAGGGATTTTCCCGCGATTTTTCCAATGTAGAAATAACAGCTTTCCGGATCTTCACGGTGTTTCACACAACTGTAACCAAAAGAAGTGATTTCCATATCAGAACCGCAGACCGGACATTTCACCCCTTCTAATATTTCAGGTTCATTTTTGGAAAAGTCAAAATTGACTGATGCTTTTCCATTCTCATCTTTTTCAAGTACCAGTGCAGCAGAAAAGCGTTTTCTGGACTTTGAGATAAAACCGGAGAGCACTTCCGTATGTCCTTTCGTCAGAAGTTCGACCACTTCCTCTTCCGCTAAATCTCTGCCCGCAATGGTTCCGATGGAAAATTTACAGCCGCTTCCGTCCTTTTTATAATTGCTGCATCCATAGCCGAACGGTGTCGTCTCCATCTCCCCGCCACAGACCGGGCAGACTGCCTCTATTTTTTTCTTTGTGGCAAGCCCTCTTCCGCCTTTTCCGACAAACGGATGAATCCTCGTCGCAAGATTGCCGGTCAGGTCATGTTCGATCATGGAAACCGTTTCTTTGCGGATAAAATCTTCCAGTTTACTGCGATAATCTTCCATGATGACTGTTCCACGCGTGATACCGTCGAGTCCCTTTTCCCAGGAAGCCGTCATCTTCGGATTTAAGAGTGCCGGCACGGTCATGCTCACCACCTCAAACACCATCTCTCCGATCGCTTCCGGGCTTAGCACCTGCGTCTTTTTGTTCAGATTCAGATACCCGATACGCACCAGTTTGCGGATGATCTCAGCTCTCGTCGCAGAAGTTCCGATTCCGGAGCCTTTGATCTGTTCCCTTAATTCTTCCTCCTCAATAAGCTGTCCGGCATTTTCCATCGCAAGCACCATCGAACCGGAGGTATAGCGTTTCGGCGGTGCGGTCTTTCCCTCTTTGATCTCATAAGCGTCTACCTTCAGGGGATCACCGGTCTTTAACTGCCCTGCCAGTTTTAAGAGTCCCGCACTTTCTTCTTCCTTATTTTCATCATTTCCCGGTCTTCCCATGATTTCAAGAAATCCCGGATTTTTTAACACCTTTGCAGATGCAAAAAGCTGTTCTGCCCCCACCTGTACCACCAGTTTGATCGTTTCATACTCAGCCGCCGGATAAAAGATACTTAAGAAGCGGCGCACGACCAGGTCATACACTCTTCTCTGTAAATCGCTTAACGAACCAAGTTCCGTGAGCTGTCCGGTCGGAATAATCGCATAGTGATCTGTGATCTTTGAATCGTCAGTATACTGTGTACGTGCAATATTCCGGTAAGTACCCTCTTTTAAAATACACTCCGTATAAGTTTTCGTCGGCTCATAGGTTTTTAAACGATTTAAGTTCTTCCCGATCTCCTTTGCAACTGCCGTCGAGAGCACTCTCGCATCCGTTCTCGGATAAGTCGTCAGTTTTTTCTCATATAAGTCCTGTGCCACCTGTAACGTCTCATCCGGGCTGATCTTATATCGTTTCGAACACTCTGCCTGTAACTCTGCAAGGTTAAATAATAACGGTGCTTTCTTTCTGGATGTGCCGCGCTCTAAGGATTTTACGACCGCCTGTTTTCCGTCAAGTTCACCGATCAGATTTTCCGCGCTTTCGCGCTTTTTAAAACCATTTTCCTTATACAAAAGGGGCGATTCAAAATATTTAGAACCATTTACCGCCTTCCACTCTGCGGTTACTGTCTCCTCCGTTTCCGCGCCTTCCGGCAGGAATCCTCCCACCACACGGTAAAACGGCGTCTCCGCAAAGTTGCGGATCTCCCGCTCACGGATCACGACCATTCCAAGTACACAGGTCATGACTCGTCCCACCGCGATCGCCGTATAACTTTTAGTCGCCGCAGCATCATTCAATAGTTTCCCGTACTTTACCGACATCGCCCTGGAGAAATTGATTCCCATTGCATAATCTTCAATTGTGCGCATAATACCGGATTTTGCCAGATTATCATACTCTGCCATTGGCTTTGCCTCACGGATTCCGCGCAGAATCTCCTCTTCCGTCTGTGAATCGATCCAGACGCGGAGCTCTTTCATCCCCGGTCTGACCCCGCCAAAGCGTCTGATATTTTCCTCAATCGTCTGTCCTTCTTTTCCGGCATCGCCTGCCCAGTAGACAGTTTCTATGTCCTCTCTGAAAAGCATCCGATGCACCGTATCATACTGTTTGCTGACATTTGGTATTACATTGTATTTATATTCTTCCGGCAGAAACGGTAAATCTTCCAACCTCCATCTTTTGTATTTTTCATCGTATTCTTCCGGATAGACCATCTCCACCAAATGGCCGACACACCATGTAATGACATATTTGTCATTTTCAATATATCCGTCATTTCGTCCGCTCACGCCGAGAATCCTTGCAAATTCCTGCGCTACACTTGGTTTCTCCGTTATTATCAAAGACTTTGCCACTAAAGTATTTCTCCGTTTCTGTTTTATAATTCACTCATATCGATCAGAACAAAACGCTTATCCTGTTCTGCCATTTCAACAACTGCCTGTTCAAATGTGCTCGCAGAAAACAGGAAATAATAATTCGCACTGATCTTTGCTTTTTTCATATTTGCAAACAATTCTTCACACATCTCCATTGTGACCTGCGGTTTTTCCCAGTTGCACAAACCGACCAGATTTTCCCGCACTTCATTCTGGGCAATGATATCAATATTTCCTGTCTTGCCGATCCATGTTCCCATTTTTTTAATATGAAGCGGCAATTTTCCTGTAAGATTTAAAAGCCACAGATATTCCATGCAGACACCCACAAAGTAACGGTTTAAGTAGGTATTTAACCCCGGTTCGATGTAAGTATCATAAAACTCTTCCGCAGACATCATGTAGAGAGCTGACAAATGCGGATAAATAAAGCAGAACCAGAAATTGACATAGTTATCCCGGATCCGGTAAACTCCCTTTTTGGCATTCTCCCATCCGCCGGTCTCAAACGATACTGCCTTTTCGATAATGTCGGAAGCGGCAAGATTTTTCATATAGACGCTGATCTTTGCACGCGAAAATCCTGTCTTTAAGTACAGGTCGTTTAATTTGTCACACCCGCCCGCAATACAAGCTAAGATTGTATCATACACGGACAATTCCCGCAGGCTTGCACCGATAATATTTTCTGCCTTATTATACATATAGCCGTTTCTTGATAAAATCTGCCTGCAGATGTTGGTCTTTAAATCTACCTTCGGGTTCCAGTGATTGATATAACCGGTAACCCCGCCGATCACGCCGTAAACCCGGATACATTCGCTGACCGGATAATCCGGAAGTACACGCACAACTTCCAGAAAATTCAGATTGGAAAGCTTGATCGTCTGATCGATCTTTTTCACTGCATCTGTGCCGATACAATTTTCCATTTCCTTCTCAACCCACGATACAACAGAGCTGCACAGCAGGATCATGACCGGCCCCGGATACAATTTTTTTGCCTTTAATTTTAAAACAGCATTGATAAAATCCGTATCTTTTTTGGCAATATAAGAGAACTCATCGATCACTAAGATAAGCTTTTCCGGTCCGCCGCTTTTGATCCGGTTAAAATATTCCTCATAATCATATTTTTGCAGCCTGACCTGCAGTTTTTCCTCTAACGCTTCCGCCATCATCTGTTTTTGAGACTCCGGTGACGCATACCGTGCACGATAATAAAAGGCTTTTTTGTTCTGCAGGAAAGTCTTCAATAACAATTCTTTTTCCAGATCCGGTCTGCCATATAAAACGCATAACTGATTGCCGGACTTTGCATACAGTGTTTCTAATTCCTTTAAAACAGCCGTTTTTACAACCATGTTTCCGCCCTCCCGTTTGTATTTCACATAGGAGAAATTATATCATTTTTTAACTTTTTAGGCAATATAAAACGCCACCGGACGTCCTGATCCGATGGCGCTTTTTGTTATTTCCTATTTTTATTATTTCTTTGTGATATATCCCTGTGCTTTCAACAATTCTGCGCAAAGTACTGCACCGCCTGCTGCACCGCGGACTGTATTGTGGGAAAGTCCGACAAACTTCCAGTCGTATACGGTATCCTCTCTTAATCTACCGACAGAGATACCCATTCCGTTTTCATAGTTAACATCTAAGGAAACCTGTGGTCTGTTGTCTTCCTCTAAGTACTGGATGAACTGCTTTGGTGCACTTGGAAGTCCTAACTCCTGCGGAACACCGCTGAAATTTTTCAATGCCTCGATCAGCTGCTCTTTGGTCGGGTTTTTCTTAAATTTTACAAATACTGCTGCTGTATGTCCGTTTAATACCGGAACACGGATACACTGGCAGGTGATCACCGGTGATTCTGCAGGAACGATCGCTTTTTTCTCTGCATCCACATGACCCCAGATACGAAGCGGCTCTTTCTCAGATTTTTCTTCCTCTCCACCGATATAAGGAATGATGTTTCCTACCATCTCAGGCCAGTCTTTAAATGTCTTACCAGCTCCGGAAATTGCCTGATAGGTTGTGGCAACTACTTCATACGGTTCAAACTCTTTCCATGCAGTAAGTACCGGTGCATAGCTCTGGATGGAGCAGTTTGGTTTTACGGCAACGAAACCGCGTTTGGTGCCAAGACGCTCTTTCTGGTATTTGATAACTTCCATATGTTCCGGGTTTACTTCCGGCACTACCATAGGAACATCCGGTGTCCAGCGGTGTGCGCTGTTATTGGAAACAACAGGTGTCTCTGTCTTAGCATAATCTTCCTCGATCTTTTTGATCTCTTCTTTGGTCATATCTACTGCGGAGAATACGAAATCGACTTCTGCTGCTACTTTCTCTACCTCATTGACATTCATGACAACGATGTTTTTCACTGCCTCCGGCATTGGAGTATCCATTTTCCAACGGTCACCAACCGCCTGCTCATAGGTCTTTCCGGCACTTCTAGGACTTGCTGCAATGGTTGTCACCTCAAACCATGGGTGATTCTCTAAAAGAGAGATAAATCTCTGTCCTACCATACCTGTTCCGCCAAGAATACCAACTTTTAACTTTTCGCTCATTTTGCTCTAATCTCCTCGTCCCTTATTCTCTGTTTGTCCGTCTGTCGCAAACATGTGTCTTTCATAGTAAATATATTATGCTATTTCCCGAAAAAAAGCAATGCTTATTTTGTCAAAGTTTCCTGTATTTTTGGCGAAAACTTGTGCATTTGTCACAATATCACGTCAGTGTGTAAAAGTATTACATCCATTCCTTACTCAGATATTCACGCTCTTTTTCAATGACTTTCTCCATTGCCTCTTTGCCCGGAGCACCGACTGTCAGACGTTTATTGACGCATGTTTCCATAGAGATCGCATCATAAATATCCTCCTCGAATACCGGACTGATCGCTTTTAATTCCTCTAAACTCATATCATCGATCGGGATCTTTTTATCGAGGCAGTAAAGCACGATACGTCCGACAATGCCATGTGCATCACGGAATGGAACACCGTGGTTTACCAGGTAATCAGCCGCATCTGTGGCATTCGTAAATCCATGATTTGCGGACTGGCGCATTCTGTCTTTGTTAAAGCGCATGGTGGCAAGCATGCCGTTGAACAAAGCGACACAGCCTTTTACCGTATCCATTGCATCAAAAGAAAGCTCTTTGTCCTCCTGCATATCTTTATTGTATGCAAGCGGGATTCCCTTCATGGTTGTGAGCAGTGACATCAATGCACCGTAGACACGTCCTGTCTTACCGCGCACTAACTCTGCGATATCCGGGTTTTTCTTCTGCGGCATGATACTGCTTCCTGTGCTGTATGCATCATCGATTTCCACAAACTGGTATTCATTGGAGTTCCAGATAATGACTTCCTCGGAAAAACGGGAAAGGTGCATCATGATCGTCGCACATGCAGATAAGAACTCGATCAGGTAATCACGGTCCGACACACCGTCCATACTGTTTAAGGTCGGTCCGTAAAAACCGAGCAGCTCTGCAGTATATTCACGATCCAACGGATAGGTCGTGCCAGCAAGTGCACCAGAACCGAGCGGACAGTAATTCATGCGCTCATAAATATCATGCAGACGCAGACGGTCACGCTTAAACATCTCAAAGTAAGCACCCATATGATGTGCCAATGTGATCGGCTGTGCTTTCTGCAGATGGGTAAAGCCCGGCATGATCGTCTCTGTATTTTCTTCCATAATATGTAAGATTGTAGTCAGAAGTTCTTTTAGCAGTCCGTCCACCGCGAGCACCTCGTCCCTGGTGTAAAGACGCATATCGAGTGCCACCTGGTCGTTACGGCTGCGTCCGGTATGCAGTTTTTTACCAGTATCTCCAAGACGGTCGATCAGATTTGCCTCCACAAAACTGTGAATATCCTCATATTCCGATGTGATCTCTAATTTTCCGCTCTCCACATCCTCCTTGATCTCCTGCAGTGTCGTGATGATGTCGTTCATCTCCTGCTCCGTTAAAATGCCCTGTTTTCCAAGCATTTTGACATGTGCAATGCTGCCCTCAATGTCCTGTTTATAAAACTTCTGGTCAAATGTGATAGACGCATTGAAATTATATACAAGCTGATCTGTTGCCTTTGTAAAGCGTCCTCCCCATAACTGTGCCATATCTAAATCCTCACTTTCCTTACATAAATTATCTTCCATTCTACATGAAGTGTCTTTTCGCCGCAAGTCCCTGTTGTATTTTTATACAGGAATTTATGCATTCCCAGCTGCCGCTTTTGCCGCGATCTGTGCATCCCGCTCCCGCTTTGAGAAAACACAGCCACAGTAATACTGGCGGTACATGCCATACTCCTCCGATAGTTCCACGGAACGCTTATAGCCATTCTTCTTTTTAAAATCAGAATTCAAATATGCGATCCCGTATTCTTCCGACAGACGGTCCCCGATCTCATTTAATTTTTCCGCATTTTTGAGCGGGCTGATAGATAATGTCGTCGTAAAATAATCCATGTGAAGTTCCTTTGCAAGCTCTGCCGATTCCCTAAGGCGCAGCTCATAACAGCGGAAGCAGCGTTCCCCGCCCTCTTTCACATCCTCTAAACCGCGCGCCATCTCATAAAAGCACTCTTTGTCATAGGTTCCCTCCACAAAAGAAATCTGATATTTTGCCGGAAGCCGCTCAATAAAATGCTGCTGTTCCGCCACACGCTTTGTATATTCTTCCTCCGGATAAATATTCGGATTATAATAAAAAACCGTAATTTTAAAATACTGGGACAGATACTCCAGACAATAAGAGCTGCACGGCGCACAGCAGCTATGCAGCAGCAGGGAAGGCACTCGCTCTTCGCGCTGATTTTTTGCAATGGTTTCCTCTAACATTTTCTGATAATTCTGCTTCAATCTTCTGCCTCCCATGACAATATTTCTTTTGCACGCGCCCTCCAGGTATGTCCGGCACAAAAGGTCTGATATGCATTTTCCCGGATTTCTGAACGGAGTTTTTCATTTTCCATCAGTTCCCCGGCAGCCTCGGAAAGCGAATCTATTTTTGCCAGCGAATAAAACATCATATCCTTGCGGTTTTTAAAATGCGCACACCGGTACGGATTCGAATCTGTCAGCACCACGGTACGGTTCGCCATCCCTGCGATTGCCCGGTCATGGACGCCCCGGTTAAAGATCGGCGAAACATCAAGCATGATCTGTTCTCTTGCAATCTTTTCAAAGGAAAGATCAAAGGTGACCGGCTTCTCGATCGTCCGGTATCTCTCATACGGTGTCTGGTATTTTTCCCATCCCTCGCCGACTAACTGAACCGGTATTTTCTTTTTCAAGAGTTCATCGAGTGCCGCTTTCCGGAAATAATCCCTGATATAAGCATCCGACGCATACATCGTATTCATAAAAAGTGCAAACTGCGCTTCGTCAAGCTCCATGTCATCTTCTTTTAAACATGCCGCAAATGCTTCTTCCATTGGAAGTTCCGGCACCGCAATCCGCATTTCTATGATCCGCTTCATCATCCCGCAAAATGGCTCCGGTGCCGCCTTTACGATATCATATACTTTTTCCGGCGCATCATAAGTCCCCATAAAAAGGATATGGTCTGCGGGATTTTTTTCGCCGTCAAATAAAGCGATGGTTGCGCCAAGCGGAAGCATATGTACGCTCTTTACCTGCGGATGATATTTTTTCACATAATCTGCCTGCCCCTCGTCAAGAACAATCGCATGAAAGTTTTTTGCCCGCGTCATCAGACAATTATAATGAAACAACGGATGATCCACGATATAATCATAAAACGGCCCGTCGAACAGGTCGATCACCGGTGTTCCGTCATCCATCGCAAGCCGTGGCAGCAAGGAATTAAAATCAAATACTGCACGATATTTTTTCCCAAAAAACGGAGAAAGCACGGCATCAAGATCATCCTGGGATGTAAATTCACAAACAGTAGTCTCATATCCCAGATCATCAAATGCCGCCGCAAGCTGATGTGCAAAAAAATTTCCGGACAAATAGCAGATCTCTCTGGAACAGAATACTAAAATCTTTTCCTGCGATTCCATCGGTCATTCCTCGATTCCAAACATTTCTGCACAGATGCGTTTTCCATGTTCCGTGCGGAAAATTTTGTTGTATGCATGCATCACAGCCTCTTTTGTCACGCCATCCTCATAGAGATTGACCAGAAAATCTGCCTCCACCAGTATCTGGTAATCCAGACCGTCAATCTGGTCATAAGTGTGGTGATGTCCGACCAGATAGGACACTCTCCGGATGATTTTTTCGTCAAAATGCATTCTGCCAAGCATATCCTCTGCCACTGCCGGCCCTTCCTGCTCCTGAAGCCTGCCGTTACTGCTTCCATACTTTTCCTCCGCCACTTTGATCCCGATATCATGTACATAAGCAGCCACCTCGAGTGTCAGCAGTTCTTCCCCCTGCATGCCGGAAAGTTCCCCGATCAGCTTTGCATAGCTGTGTACCTTTGTAAAATGCTGGATTCTTTTGGGATCATTCCTGTAATACTGTATCATTTCACAAAATAACTGATTTAAATTCATCTTTTTCCTCCTGTAAATACAAACGGACTCCTGCTAAAAATCTCCCCATAGCAAAAGTCCGTTTCCATACTCATCCCTTAATCTCTCACATAACGCAGGCATAAAATCCCGACCAAATATTCTACCACACACAGCACCATAAAAACAGTGGCTCCGGTGAGAACCCCGGCTATGATCTGAACGATCACAGCGATCGCATGCAGCCAGATCGGCACATCATGCAGGCAGCAGGCAATTCCAGTCTCTAATAATACGATCAGGCAGACTGGAACGACCGGCATATGCAGTGCAATGATTCCTGTCAGAATCACCGCAAGTGCTGCAACAATAGCTGCAAACAGCATCAGCATACTCTGATTCTCCGCAAACAGTGTTCCCAGTGTGCCTCCTATACTTTTTTTCCTGCGCTGTTTTATGGATACGCGCGGCTCCTCTTTTTTTACATAATTTTCAGGTTCACTCATACCTTAATCCCTCTCCTCTTTCTGCTATAATGTCATCCGGATAAATAATTCCATTTTCCTATGACATGCTGTCTTTGGTCATTATATCAATTTATAACAAAAAGAACAAGTAGTTTTCACTTTACCGTATTCTATGACTCATTTACCAGTTTCCCCGTTATATGTTCCGGATTTAATTCCAGACACAACACACTCGACCCGCATTTTGAAAGTTCCACTTTCGCATATTCCTTATCGTCAGTAAATTTATCACACATATTCGTGCATATCTGATTTATTGTGTCCTGATCTTCTACAAAGCGGACACGTCCGAACACAATAACGCTCTTTATATTCAGCGCCCAGTCATTTTCTTTCCGATAGCCTTTATCATAGACGCAGAAAGAAACCTTGTCACAATTTTTTATCGCATCTATTTTATGTCCCGATTTTGCACCGTGAAAATAAATTTTCCCGTTTTTTTCATTGTACCAATGAGTGACAGGCATACCATACGGATAACCATCGTCACCTAATACAGAAAGCACGCCTCTCGGTTCATTTTTCAAAATCTCCATACATTCTTCCTTGCTCAATTCCTGTTTAAATCTTCTCATTTTACGAAACATTGATATAGACTCTCTTTCTTTCATTTAATCATATAAACCATTTTTTCATTTTGAATGGCATCCTCACTGTCAGAATAATGTTACCACCAAAAGTGCCAGCAGACACAGGATTTCTCCGATCACCGCACTCCGGTACAAAAGCACATTTACCCGCACGATATCCTCCGCTTCCACCGGTCTTAAATCATCCCCGATAAATGGCTTTTTTACGATTTTTCCAAAATAGCTTGCATCCCCCGCCAGGCGAAGATGCAGGGCACCTGCACAGGCTGCCTCGGTCTGGGCAGAGTTCGGACTTGCATGATTGTAACGGTCACGCTTAAAAATGCGCAGGGCATCTTTCCCGGAAAACTGTTTTCCCGGCCCATAGGCGGCTGCAATCATCAGCGCCGCACTGATCCGCGCCGGGATATAATTCACCACATCATCGAGTTTTGCTGCCGTCCTTCCAAAATTCAGGTAACGTTCATTCTTGTAGCCCACCATCGAGTCCATCGTGTTGACTGCCTTATATAAAAACCCTAACACCGGACCTCCGATCGCCAAACAGATCATCGGAGCAATCACACCGTCCGACGTATTTTCTGCTACTGTCTCCACAGCCGCTTTCGCGACCCCTGCCGCATCCAGATTTTGCGTATCGCGTCCGACGATCATTGCCACTGCATTTCTTGCGCCCGCAAGATCATCTGCCCGCAGACGTTCATACACTTTCATGCTCTCAACTTTCAGGCATTTCGTCGCAAGGATCTGATATGTCATGATACTTTCTAAAATACAGCCTGCCATCGGCGCAATCGCATAAGCTCCCCACAGCAAAAGACCGCTCACCGCTCCAGTCGCAAGCAGTACAACGGTCACTAGCAAAATACCTGCGCGCCGTTCTTTTTTTTCATTTCTTATGCCTGTCACATCAAGCAGTCTATGATCCAGCGCTGCGATCAGATTTCCGATCAGGCGCACCGGATGATACAGCCAGTGCGGATCCCCGATCAGTAGATCCAGCAGAAATCCCGCCAGAAATGCTATCATATGATAATACATGTCTTTACTCTCCAAAAATTATTTTTTCATCACGCATGGAAATTGATGTCTCTTTCATCACCCCATTTGCGTCTACTGCATAGGACAGCGTACATTCATATCCCTGTCCGCACCTGCACTGATAGTCAAAATAGGAACCCTGTCCATAACTGTCAAAAAGTGCCATAATCGTTCCGCCATGTACAATGCAGACAACCTTTTCCTGTACAGTTACCTGTTTTTCTAATTCCATCAGGCAATCCAACAATCCCGCTTTACACCTTGTGATAAATTCTGCCCGGCTCTCTCCGTCCGGAAACGGCAGTGTGCCGCCACTGTCGATCCATCTCTGATAATCTTCATTTCCATTTAAATCAAAGTAAGTCTTTCCCTCAAAACTGCCAAAGTTCATTTCTTTCCATTTTTCTATGATCTGATAAGGCTGATCTTTATATAAAATCTCTTTTGTCTGTCTGCACCTTAGCATGGGACTCGTAAAAATAAGGTCTGCTGCAGGATAATTTTTCCTGTTGCGCAACAGCATTTCACATCCGTCCTCAGAAAGCGGTTCATCTGTCCAGCCAAGATAACTTTTTCTGCGGTTCGACGCTGTCTCTCCATGCCGGATAAATGCCATTGTTATTTTATTTTCTGTGCTATCCCGCATATCACACGCTCCACACTCTCCGAAGATTTTGCCAGAATGACCTGCATCCTTCCGACCTGCTCCCGGTACTCTCTTTCTTCTTTTAACATCGGCACCACACCGCATCCGACTTCATTGCAGATCACGATACAATCCGGGTTTTTCTTTATAAATGTTTCTGTGAGTTTTGGCACATCTGCCTGCTCTTTCACTTTTCTTCTTACCCACAGATGGAACTTATCTACTGCTTTTGCGCCGCATAACTGCTCAAGTTCTGCGTTTTCGCCCGAAAAAATGTCGTTCTCTGATATATGATACGCTGTTTTTACATAATTGCGTTTTCCCTGTGCCACTCCACCTAAAACCAGTCTCATTTTACACCCTCTTTTTTGTTATTCCTTTATCATCGTACAATTCCACATACCGCGGCTGCCACAACGATCACACACTCACACACCGTCACAAAATATCCTTCGGTATCCCCGGTAATACCTCCAAGTTCCTTTTTACATTTCTTATAATAATACAGAAAAGTAAGACCTGCGCCCACTAACACTGCCACTCCCGTCACTCCGTCTAAATACAGCATCAGCACTGCCACCGCTGCTGTCTGCAAAAACAGTGCGGTCTTTACGGCCCGCTCATGCGCTTTGCTCGTGAACATATACAAAAGTCCTTCTTTCTTTGCACCCGGAAAAGTCATCGCAGCAATACCGGAAAGACAGCGTGATAAGAAAAATCCGGCTGCCACGATCCCCGCCTGCCGTACTGCATCTATCTCTGAATATGCTCCGATATAAATCAGTTCATACAGCACCAGACAGATTACAGAAAAAGCACCTATATGCGAGTCCTTCAATATCTCAAGTTTTTTCTCTCTCGGCTGGTAAGAATGGAACGCATCCATCGTATCCATAAATCCATCCACATGAAATCCTCCGGTAACTGCAAGTGGAATGGCTGTGCCAATCATGGCAAATGCCACATTTCCAACCGAAAATTTTCCGCAGAACCACCACCAGAACATCGTGATACCGCCGATGGCCGCTCCAACCCACGGGAAAAAGCAGAATGCATACTTCATTTCTTTATCCTGCCAGGTAAACTGCGGCATCGGTATCTGTGAATACATGGAAAATGCAATGACCAGTGCTCTTAATGTTGTCATCATAATTTCTCCCCCTTTATAAAAATCGGGATTCCTGCCACAACCTCAATCACCGAATCCGCCATTTCTGCTAACTGTTGGTTGATCTGACCCAGATTTCTAATATATTCCATCGTTTCCGGTTCATAGATAATTCCGTCCTCAAAGATCTGGTTTGTCACGATCACCAGATGTCCGGTCTGGTCTTTCAAGTGCCTGATCTGGCGGACGATATTTTCTACACAGTTTGCATTTATCTCATCACCGACAGTCTCCGGGAACATCTCATTCGCCACAAGGTTTGACATGCACTCCAATAAAGCCACGGGCATCCGTATTTTTCCATGCAGCCTGGCACATCCCTGTTCTAAAAATTCTGACGTACATACTCTTCCATGTGATGTGTCACATGTCTGTTCCAAAGACTCTGACATGCATACCTGTGCAAACGCTTCATCCACCTTGACAGGACACTCAGCCGTTTGAAATCCTTTCCCGGCGCGAAGTTTTCTGTGCCGTTCCACACGGCGTACGCCCTCTTCTCCATAGACACGCATCGTCGCAAGATAATATAAGTCTCCTTTTCCCGCCAGCTTTACCGCCACACCTTCTGCATATTCCGACTTACCACTGCCGCTTGCGCCTGTCACTACAACCATCATACGTCTGTAAACCTCTTGTATGCTTCCACCCTGATATCTGAAAATGTTGTCCGGTTACCATAGACTGCATGTACCGTATCGAGCAGTCCAAACATCAGAACGGCACCGGTTCCCTCACCGAGCGCCAGACTGCCATCAATGACCGGATGTACACCAAGTTCCTGTAAGATCAGTGCCGCTGCCGGTTCCCTGCTTTTGTGGGAAGCGATCAGAAAATCCTTTACGCCCGGAACAAGACGTTCTGCCACAAGTGCTGCAACTGCACTGATCACACCGTCCAGCACAACCGGGACACCGTAAACTGCGCCCCCGATGCAGACACCGCACAGTCCTGCAATATCCAGTCCGCCGACCGAACACAGAATACGAAATACATCTTTGGAGTCAAACTGATATTTTTTCCGCGCCTCATCGATCACCGCAATCTTATGTAATAATCCCGCGTCACTGAGTCCTGCACCTTTTCCGGTAATCGCTGCCGTCTCACAGTTTAACAATGCCGCCGCCACTGCGCTGCTTGTCGTCGTGTTTCCAATTCCCATCTCCCCGGTTGCAAGCAGTGTCATACCATCCTCTTTGCACTTTTTTACACTGTCGATGCCAGCTTCGATCGCAGCCAATGCTTCCTCCTCCGTCATCGCCGGCTGTTTTAAAAAGTTTTTTGTACCCCTGCTCACCTTTTTATTCCAGACGCCTTCCGGTGTTTCTTCCGCTGCGATCCCGACGTCGATTGGAATGACTTTAGCATTCGCCTGTGCAGCCATAAGGCAGACAGAGCTTTTTCGTTTTCCCATGGATTCTGCAACCTGATATGTGACTTCCTGCCCGGACTGGCTGATGCCCTCCTCAACGATCCCGTTATCCGCACACATCACGATCACTGCCTTCTTTTGTAACGGCACCCTCTCGTCCCCTGTCACTGCACCGATCTGTGTAAATATCTTTTCAAAGATTCCCAGCCCATCTAATGGTTTCGCTAAGGAATCCCAGTTTTCCTGTACCTTTTTTCGGATTTTCTCATCCGGTCTTCTGATACAGACATACCCCTGCAGCGTATTCAGAACACGGTTGGTATACTTAATCAAACCTGTTTTATCGATATAAATTTCAGAATTTACACTCTTTTCAAAGCTTTCATTTCCCTGATTCAGGTATCTTCCCATCCCGCTGCCTCCTGCGTACTTCTTTTTTATTTCCGTTATCATTTATTATAGGGCAGTTTCCTGTGTTCAGCAATAAACAAATTTACTCCGTCAAATCGGTCCGTCCAGTCGCTGCTGTTCTCGCCTGTTGTGCGGTAACAAGCAGCCTTACATCCCCATCATCCTATACACCGCATCCATATCCAGATACTCCCGCAGCGTCTCCGCCAATTTATCATACTGTGTCTCTTTAAATTCCTGATAATTCTGCTGAGTCACTGCCTCCATGGAAATTCCTTTCTTTGTGGCAAGTGCCTCAACGATCTTTGCAGCAATGCCATCTGCATCAAATACTCCATGAACATAAGTACCATAAACATTACCTGCACAGATTCCATCTGCTTTTTGATTTTCAGCCTGATCTGTGATATGGCACAGATATTCATATCTTTTTTCCTGAAGCATTTCGGGCTTCTCACTCCGACCTAAATCCATCATAACCGTATCCATATCAATCTCGGCATGATCCGTCCTGCGGCTCGCTCCCATATGAATCTCATACCCCGTCAGCTTCACACCCGACAGCACAGACAGCACTCCGGTCAGTTCTTCAAATGTCCCGTCCACCTGCGTTCTCGTCTTTTCCTGTTCCATCTCTGTCTCCAGCGGCAAAAGTTCCATACCGCGCAGCATACCGCCCTCCTCGACACCATAAGGATCTGTGATGCACTCTCCCAACATCTGATATCCGCCGCAGATGCCAAAGATCACGGCATCCCGATTTTGCGCATGCTTTTTGATGGCAGCCTCCAGCCCGTTCTGGCGCATCCATTTTAAGTCGCCCATCGTATTTTTACTGCCGGGCAGGATGATCATATCCGGGTGATGCAGCTTTTCCGGTGTATCTATATAGCGGACAGAAACACCTTCGATCGATTCAAATACCATGAAATCCGTAAAATTGGAAATACGCGGAAAACGGATAACTGCAATATCAACTGCCTTTTCCTCGTGATCCGTAAACCGGTCTGACAGACTGTCCTCATCTTCAAGTACTAAATGCATATAAGGCACGACTCCGGTAACCGGAATCCCGCCTTTTTCCTCTAACATCTGTATACCAGGATCTAAGATCGACACATCCCCGCGGAACTTATTGATGATAAGTCCTTTAATGCGTTCCCGTTCTTTTTCTTCTAACAAAACTAATGTACCGATCAGCTGTGCAAATACACCACCACGGTCAATATCCCCGACGAGCAGTACCGGTGCGTCTAATAACTCTGCAAGCCCCATGTTTACAATATCGTTTTCTTTGAGATTGATCTCTGCCGGACTGCCGGCTCCTTCGACCACTATGATATCAGCCTGCTGCTCTAACGTCTGATATGCTTTTAAAATATCCGGGATCAGTTTCTTTTTATACGCAAAATAATCCCGTGCCTTCATATTTTTAAGCACTTCGCCGTTTACGATCACCTGGGAGCCTGTATCATTCGTTGGTTTTAAAAGAATCGGATTCATGCAGACCTGCGGTTTTATCCCTGCTGCCTCTGCCTGCATGACCTGCGCACGCCCCATCTCAAGTCCCTCTTCGGTAATATAAGAGTTGAGTGCCATATTTTGGGATTTGAATGGTGCCACACGGTAACCGTCCTGCTTAAAAATGCGGCATAAACCTGCTACAAGCAGGCTTTTCCCAGCATTTGACATTGTTCCCTGAATCATGATTCTTTTTGCCATAAATTTATTTCTCTTTCCTATCCCTGTATTTTCTTTTTAGAGCAAAGAGTCGATTGCGACTCTTTCGCATTTACCCATCTACTCTCGGCGGCTGATCTCTTCCCGCAGTAATGCGGTCATTTCCTGATCTGCTTTTTTTAGACCGACAGTTTTTAATTTTTGCTGCATCTCATCCCATTTTGCATCAAAATCCTCCGGTTTGCAGACAATGCAGTCGATCAGTCCTTTCCATGCTATGTCATTCAGATTACTTAATATCTGATTCAGCTCATCCGGCAGTGTCAAAGACCAGAGCGGTGAATAATTTTCTTTTTCAAATTCTTCTTTCTGTGGGAAAATATCGATCAGCATATCTGCATTCCATGCTTTTAATGCCTCTTTTTCCATCTCATCATAACTTTCCTTTACCACATTTCTTGAACTCTTGCTGTATGAATTGCCGGTAGAATCAACTGCCTCATTTCCATAACTTGGAAACGGATATACACGGAAGCCAACTCCTGTGCGCTCCGAATAATTCGTATCACTTTTCGATACCTCAAGGTCTTCCTCCGTAATACAGCGTTTTCCATTTTCATCATAATAGTAGTTAACTCCTTCGATTCCCCAGTTCAGAAGGATCTGTCCCTCATCACTGCATATCCAGTCCAGAAATTTGACCGCCCGTACAGGATCTTTACAGCTTTTCGTAATACCGATTCCCCAGCCGACTGCCAGACTTCTCTGCTTTAAAGACGGGCATTTTACAGATTCATCAATCGTAACCGGAAGTCCCGCATAAGTCCGCTCGTCCTGTCCTTCCGATCTTAAAGATACCTCCGCATTTGCATAATCCCAGTCTTTATCCAGCAGTCCAAGCACCCTGCCGTCTGCAATCTTCATAATATAATCTTCGTGTGTCTGTGTGGCAAATTCCGGATCTAAAATTCCTTCATTATATATTTCGTTCAGCCATTCATAATATTCTTTCTGTCCATCCGCTGCATGCTTATAATATACTTCTTCCTTGTCCTCATCCACGATCCACTGACCATTATCCGGCGAACCATTTGCGATAAACCCGGACGGATTAGACAGCATCGTATACCAGTGCCAGTCAGAACATGCAATGGAAATACCGATGGTCGGTTTTTCATTAATAGTGGGATATTTTACCATATAGTCACGGATCATCTGTGTATATTCATCTAATGTATATGGTATCTGATACCCGTTTTCCTGCAATACCGCCCACTGGAGCTGGGCTGTCCCTGATGTTTCCAATGTTTCTTCCTGCACCTTGTCACTGCATAACTGGTAAATAGATGGATCATCACTGGAATAACGCAGATTTTCGTACTCATCTCCATACAATTTTTTAATATTAGGACCATACTCATCGATCAGATCTGACATATCAATCAATGCATCATTCTGGATCAATGTCGGAGCATCCCCTTTTGCAAACACAAGATCCGGATATTCCCCGGTTGCAACCATCAGCGCAATACGGTTATCACTGGCATCCGCAGGGTAATCCATCTTTAGCGTAACACCTGTCTTTTCTGTTATTTTCTGTGCGACAGGATCTGTCCATGTGTCCTCCATCCCGTCCGCATTATAAAATGTAAATGTAACCGGTTCTAAATCTTCCTGACTGCTCTCCTGCTTTTGTGTGTCTGAAACAGTTGTATTTTCTGTGGCACCACAGCCATATAACCCCATCAGCAGACTGCCTGTGATAAGACCACTTACGATCCTGCTGCACACTGTTCTATTGCATGCAAAATATTTACATACAAAAGTTTTACCTATACCTTTGTATAAAAAACTCCTTCCCATATATCCTGCCCCTTTAAATTATTTTCTCATTTTCAGAATGTAATATTTCATTACTCAATTTCCGACGTCAGAACCGGAAGTTTGATACTGACTTTCGTTCCTGCTCCTGTCTTACTCTCAAATTCTACTCCGTAATTCTCCCCATACTGAAGTTTAATTCTCTGATTGACATTACAGATTCCGATATGCGTCCGGTCAAGATTGTCAAAATCATTCAACGCCTTACGCACTTCGTCTAGTTTTTCCATGGACATTCCGCATCCATTATCTGATACTGTAATCCACAGATGGGATCTCACTTCAACCCTGATCACGATTTCTCCCCCGCTTTCCTTTGCCTCAAGTCCATGCACAAATGCATTTTCCACAAAGGGCTGGATCAATAGCGGCATAACCTTCAGTGAACTGATATCTCCCTCCGTCTCAATACTGTAATGGATTCTGTCATGGAAACGGTAATCCTGTATTTTCAGGTAATACTCAACCAGTTTCAGTTCTGATTTTAACGGCTGCAAGGTATTACTTACCTGGATATTTCTCCGCATGATCTTTGCAAGCATTTTTGCCAGTTCCTCGATATCCGGCTGATTATGAATTCTTGCCTGCATACGGATCGTCTCTAACGTGTTATACAGAAAATGTGGATTGATCTGGCTTGCAAGCATTTTAAATTCCACTTCTTTCTGCCTTGCATTGACCTGTTCTTTCTGCACACGTTCTTTGATCACGTTATTCATCAGTTCCTGTATGGAATCGATCATTACCTTCAGATCCCGGTAGAGATCCGAGATCTCATCCTCCCCGCCGATATCCTCCGTGATATCAAAATCTCCAGTTGCAGCCTTATGCATCTGCAGACGGAATGTATTTACCCTCGTACTGAACTGATTGGAAAATACCAGAATAATTCCAAGACCAGACACCACACAGACAAGCTGTGGCACAAGACTTCCCAACGCACTGCGGGCTGCCGATCCTGCGATCTCTTCATACGGACATACACTGACTAAGGTATAATAATCATCCGAATAGTCCGGTTTTACCCGCACCGTCGATAACAGACAGGTATCTTCCCCCTGAAAACGCACTTTGCCGGAATAAGTATCATTTTTGATCTGCTTTAACAGTAGAATCATTTCATCCGTGTCCCGTTCATATTCATTGCGGTGCAGAACCACCGTGTCATTATACACTAAATAAGTATCCTGCGTCCGTTCCTGCACAGGCAGCTCCGTCCTCTTATACTGCATGTTAATTGCAAGTACACCGACCGGCTGCATATCCTTCGTATATAAAAGTCTCGACATCCGGAGTGAATCCTTGCGTTTTAACGAATCATACGAATAAGACCAGTACGGTTTTCCATTCAGTTCGAGCGTATTCTGATACCATGGCTTCTCTGCAATCTCCTGATCTACATGTACAAAATATTCATTATTGGAAATTGTATCATTATTCAGATACAACGTGATACTTGAAATTTCATGATAATAATATTTCAGATAATCAGAAATGGTATCATAGTCTCTGTAATCTGCAAGGATCTCCGAATAATTTTCGTATTGATGAAATGCAATGTGTTCGATCTTTTCATCAAAATACATCTGTTTGGAAATATCGGAGATGAGGAACATACTCTCGCTCATCGAATCCGCGATCATATTTAACCCGTCCATCTCACTTTCCTTTGCTTTCTGGATCAACACCGATCTCGTATTCTGATAAGTATAAATATCCAACAGCAGAATCGGCAGAATTCCTCCGGCAATGTATATAAAGAGCATTCTCTCCCGCAGTCTTAAATTGCCTATGAATGTTTTTATCCGGGCAAACAGACTCATGTTTTTTACACCTTTCGTTCATTTTTCAGTCAGAGCGGTGTTTATTCCGGACGCACACGCACAACAACCGGAAACTCACTGTCTATTCCAGGTGCGGTTACATGAAGTCCTTCCCCGTCCACAGACCACTGCAGCCTGCCATCATATCCTAAAATATCCACCGACTCAATGATACCATGAAACTCCGGCACATTCTGATCACTGCTGTCTGCCAGTGAACGGATACAGAAAACACCATCCTTAGGACATTGTAACGCAATCGCGTAAATATTTCCATGATTAATCGTAAAACGGTAATCTTTGTTTGTAAATTTCAGTTCTTTCTGATCCTGAAACTGTCCTTCTGCCGCTGCCGTCGGACCTTCCATGGATTTTCGCCAGACATTTGCGCCGATAACGGCCTCACTGTTTACTTTCATCCATTTTGCAAGATCTTCCAAAATAGCACGGTCACCATCCGGGATCGTTCCATCCGCCTTCGGACCGATATTTAACAGAAGATTACCATTTTTGCTGACCACATCCACGAGTGTACAAATGATCTCATTGCTGCTTTTATAATCCAATGTGTCAGTATAGCACCAGGAATTTCTTGCAACTGCCGTATCGGTCTGCCAATCATAGGGCTTTGCTTCCGCAAACCCACCGCGCTCCACTTCCACAATTCCACTGCCAAACATCATCGCATCATGTTTATAACAGATTTTAACATCTTTGCCCCATTTCACACCGCAGTTGTAATAAAATGCAGCGAGTTTCTTTAAATATGGTTTGAACGCCTGATGCTGCACCCACCAGTCAAAATACAGCAGAGAGGGTTTATAATTTAATATAATTTCCGCTGTGCGTGCTAACCAGTCATTTAAAAATTCTTCCGTCGGATATGGCTCTCCGTAGAGATCTTCTGCATCCGGTTCCGGCATGGACGGCCAGTACAGATCTCCTTTTTGCAATGGCTCTTTGATATCACTGTCAAATTCTTTTCCGTGTCCTAAGAAAAACCAATGTTCTGCACGGTGGGATGATGTGCAGAACGTAAGTCCCTGTTTCTCAATCTCCGCTTTCAGTTCGCCAAGTACGTCCCGTTTCGGCCCCATTTCTGCCGCATTCCAGTGGGACAGTTCACTTTTGTACATCTGAAATCCATCATGGTGTTCTGCAACCGGAAACACATAACCGGCACCGGCTTCTTTGAATAAACGCACCCATTCTGCCGGGTCAAATTTTTCGGCGTGGAACATCGGGATGAAGTCTTTATATCCAAAGTCTTTCTGGCTGCCGTAGGTTTTTATATGGTGTTCGTATGCAGGCATTCCCTCGATGTACATGTTTCTTGGGTACCATTCGTTGGAGTTGGCGGGAACACTGTAGACGCCCCAGTGGATGAAGATGCCAAATCTTTTCTGTTTAAACCAGTCAGGGGTTTTCGTCTGCATCAGGGATGACCAGGCTGGCTGGTACGGGCCTTCTGCGATGATGCGGTCTACGGTTTCGAGAAGTTGTTGTTCCTTTTGCTGTTTCGACATAGTGTATGTCCTCTTTTCTTGCTCTAGATGGGGCGAAACTCTAATTTAGGCTGGGACTCAACTACTTCAGTTTTTTGAAGAGTTTCGCGGTTTCTTTGTGGAAAATCTCTACTTGCTTGAGATAACCTTTACCTGCTTTGAACGATCGCCACTGCTTTTGCCGGAAGTACAACTTTCTCTCCTGCCTGGTAAGTCATTCCGCCGAGCAGGTCAGTTCCGGCTTTTTTCAGCGTTACTTCCTGTGATTCGTCCGTCGGATTTAAGAGAAAGAGGAAGCTGCCGTTTTTGTTTTCGCGGAGAGTGATCTCTACTTTGTCACTGCCTTCTGCGAGTGGTTCTACGCCGGCTTCTTTCATAATGTCAGTTAAGAAAGTGCGGTAGAAGTCCTGATTGGAGCGGGTTGCGACGTAGCAGGCTTTTCCGGATCCAAAGGTGTTGCAGGTCAGTACGGGCATTCCGGCATAGAAGTCATTATCATAGGTTGAGAGTGTTTCTGCGCCTTCAGTATGTGATAAATCACAAAGCACTTCTGCCGGATAAGTCACATCTTTGTATGCAAAGGTATGTTTCATGCCAGCATCTCCTTCCGGGACAGCGTCGGATTCCTCCACCCAGATACCCAAAATATCGCGCAGTCTGCCCGGATATCCGCCTGTGATCACAAGATCATGGTCTTCCACATATCCGCTGAAATAGGATGTCAGAAAGGTGCCGCCCGCTTTGACAAAGCTGCGGATCTTTTCATCATAACCGTCTTTGCACATGTATAACATCGGTGCAATGACAACTTTATAACCGGACAGATCATCGTCCACACCAACAAAATCCATTGGGATATGAAGATTTAACAGTGCCTTATAATACTGATAAATCTCCTCATAATAATTAATACAGCGGCTTGGGCCTGCGGATAATACCGTTGCCCACCAGTTATCCCAGTCAAATACAACTGCCACTTCTGCCGGAGTTCTTGCACCAAGCAGTGTGTCGGAAAGTTCAGTCAGTTCTTCGCCAAGTGCTGTGATCTCACGGAACACTCTCGTATTCTCATTGCCGACATGGTCGATCACTGCGCCGTGATATTTCTCACAGGCACCAATGCTTCTTCTCATCTGGAAAAACATGATCGTGTCTGCCCCATGTGCTGCTGCCTGATAGCTGTATAAGCGCATCACACCCGGACGTTTTAAAGCACAGTAAGTATGCCAGTTGCTCACACTCGGTGTCTGCTCCATCAGTGCAAATGGCTTTCCGCCCTTTAAACCACGCATCAGATCATGCGCCATCGCATTGTTTTCTGTCTCTGCACCAAAGGAAGGATAGCTGTCCCAGGAAATGAAATCCATCTCTTTTGCCCATTTCTGGTAGTCTAATGACGGATAAAATCCCATCAGATTTGTGGTGACCGGAATATCCGGCGTGTACTCTTTTACCGCATCGCGCTCTAATTTGTAGCAGTCTAAGATACTGTCTGAATTGAATCTGCGGTAATCGAGGGAAATTCCCTGAAAATTGGTGCGGATGCCATCCCAGTTAAACTCCTCTGAACGCATATCCGGCAAAACAACATCATCCCAGTCATAAAAGGTATGTCCCCAGAAAGAAGTGTTCCATACACGGTTTAACTCATCCAGCGTTCCATATTTTTTATGCAGCCATACACGGAATGCTTTTTCACAGTTTTCGCAGTAACATTCCCCGCCATATTCATTGGAAATATGCCATGCAACGATATTGTCATAATCTTTGTATCGCTCTGCCAGTTTTGCGGCAAGTGCCACAGAATATTTCCGGTAAGTCGGGCTGTTCGGACAGGAATTGTGACGTGCTCCGAATTTGCGTTTCATGCCGTTATGCCCGACACGCAGGATATCCGGGTATTTTCTTGCCATCCACGCCGGATGCGCTCCTGTCGAAGTTGCAAAGCAGACTTTCAGTCCGTTTTCTTTCACATACTCCATGATCTTATCCAGTTTGGAAAAATCATAGGTAATTTCATCCGGCTGCAGTGCTGCCCAGCTGAAAACATTGAGCGTCACGACATCAATGTGCGCTAATTTAAACAGGCGCATGTCCTCTTTCCAGATCTCCTCCGGCCACTGTTCCGGGTTGTAATCTCCACCATATAAAATTTTATGTACTTTGCTGCTCTCGATCATATTTACCTCCAATTTCTGTGCTGTATTTTTGCATCTTTTTCGTATTGCTGTTCCTGATTTGTTCTGTTAACCGGTTTTACCTGTCACTCGCCCTCGCGGTTCACACGCTCGATCTGTAAGAATACACGTTTGCTTACTGCTGCGACCGTGTAAATGATAAATCCAGGTCCAAATAAGATTCCAAGAAATATCATGGTTGAATTATACTGGAAGATCAGCACTTCTGCTGCGACGAGGATCACAAGGATCAGTGTTTTTCCAAAATATTTTCTTGAAATATCCATAGAATTCTGGATCGTGCGGACCACCGTATTTTCATATCTTGCCAGCAGTGAAAAGGAATAGATCATCGCAATGATCACAAGAAATACGGACACCATACCGATGATCAGCAAAATGACCGGATTATTTTTCACTGCTCCAAACAGCTGGAAGTCAAGATATACCGCATACCATGCAACCAGAAAGATCAGTCCCATCGGAACGCCCTGTTTAAAGTTTGCCTTGTACGCTTCAAAATATGATTTCGCGATATAGCCCTCCTCATCATCCGCCAACTTTAACGCAACTGACATTGCCGCCGTGGTCGATGCCCCGATCGTAAAAACCGGCAGGCTTCCAAGAATCCATAAAAAATTTAGTTTTAAAATATCAAGTACTCTGCTTAAAAAACGGTACAATGGACTGTCAACGCTAAAAAATTTCATTTGTTTTCCTCCAATCTCAAAGTGCTTCCCATGCACTTTTCTTATCTCTCATTTTATTTCATACCTCTGATCTGCTTTCATCATACAGGATTTTACTCCAGATATCCAGTATGATGAAAACAGACCGGGGCGATCCGGACGGAATGTCCGGATCTTCTGCTCTGGTCTGTCATTCATTTGTGATACAATTATTTGATGGTCCCTTTTACTTCGTTCTCAGCTGCTTTTCTAAGTGATGCCTCATTCTCCTGGAATGCGATACACTCGTCATAGCCGTAGTCTTTTGCCTGGGAGATCATGTCTGCAACGATCTGGTCGTATTCAGCATCTGTCTTAGCATAGATTGCTTTCCATGAATTTGTCTTGATGCACTCAGCAACCTGTGTCCATAATACAGTTAACTCATCAGATTTTGTAGACTCAGAGTATGTTGTACCAAGAGAAAGTTTGTAAGGTCTTGATCCCATGTACTCATCTGCTGTTGCAAAACCGGTCTTATCTCTCCAATCCTGCTCAATGTCAGAATTTGCATCTGTTGCAAAACTTTCCCATTTACGATAGTTGAATGTCTCACCGTTTGAATCAGGATTTAAGGAATCAATCGCCCACGTTGTATTGTTCATCTTAAAGGAACCATCATCAAATGTTCCGCTGTAACCATCAGACATCTGTGTGCTGATATCTGTCTTAGCTGCACGTCCTAAATCTGTAAACTGCGTTTTTCCATTTTCATCATAGTACCAGCAGACATCCTTTGGACCATACTCAGCTGTCATACGTCCTTCCGGAGTAGATAACCAGTTTAAGATAGCCATACACAATTCCGGATACTCTGTCTTAGCACCGATAGACCAGATACGGTTTCCACCGTAGATATTCTGACCATAGCAGATCGGAGCTGCGTCTTCCGGCGGGCAAGGATACATTGCTTTGCCTTCCTGTGCATGTGAATCTGAGTTGTAGAAAGTAGAACCTAAGAAGTTGAACACATTTAAGAATGCTCCACCGTTCTGGTAATCTTCCTGCATACCGTCATATCCCTGTGTCTGGGAGTCAGGATCAAGTAGTCCTTTCTGATACAGGTTGTTATAGAATTTTAAGCATGTGAGGTAAGGTCCATTTTCCTCTAATGCTGGATGGAATACCTGCTCCTCTGGATCATACAGACCAAAACCAAATTCATCATATCCATAATAAGCAGTTGCTGTTGATTTTACGAACATTACAAGGTTTCCGTCCCAGTCGTTGAATAAGGAAACACCATAAGTTGTTTTTCCGTTATCATCGGTCGGGCAGATCTCTTTCATCTGACCTAAAACATCTACCATATCGTCTAAAGTCTTGATCTCAGGATATCCTAACTCTTTGTAAAGATCCCATCTTAAATCCCAGGTATACATGAAATCCTGACGTGCTGTCGCATCCCTTGCAACATCAAATCCGAATCCATAAACAGTACCGCCGGAAAGATTTGCATTTTTCTCTAATGCATATGGCATGTTCTGTTTGATGTATGGACCGTAATCGCTTAAGATATCATCCTCGTTCCAGTCAAAGAGCATTCCCTTGCTGACTGCCTGCTGATACTCATCAGAATCATTTCCCCAGAGAACCAGATCTCCAAGGTTTCCTGACTCCATACGTGTCTCATATACACCGTCAGAATCCGGGATGATATTTAATTTTACATTGAATTTGTCTAACATGATCTGACCAAACCATCCGATCTGCTCACCGGAATAGTTTGCTAACTGATCGAATACATCGAGAGTAACTGTCTCTTCCGGAATGATATCTGCGAGATCTTCCGCTTCATCTTCGGAAGTTTCCTCGGATACTCCACTCTCCGTTGCATCTTCGTCTGCAGCATCCCCCGCTGCATTGTTGCTGTTGTTCTTTGATGCACTTGTCTGATTGCTACCCCCACAGGCTGCCATGGAAACTGTCATTGCAGCTGCCAGAAGCAGTGATACGATTTTCTTTGCTTTCATGTAATTTTCCTCCTTGTTTTTGTGTTATTTTGATTCCGCGCCTCGCGGTTAACACCTCTTTAACCTTTTACGGCACCTAACATGATACCTTTTTCAAAGTAACGCTGCATGAATGGATATACGATTAAAATCGGGATTACCGTTACCATGGAAATCGTATATTTGATAACCTTTCCACTCATTGCTGATTTTAAAACAGCCTCGCTGACAGATCCGCCAGACTCCATTAATGCACTTAAGTTGGATGCCTGATTTAAGTAAATGTAAAGCCTGTGCTGTAAAGTATATAATTTCGGAGCTGATGTCATTAAGATCAGGGAATCCGTAAAGGAGTTCCAGTGACCAACTGCACCGAAAATCGCAATCGTCGCAAGGATCGGTTTACTGAGCGGCCAGATGATCTTGCGGAATACAGTAAAGAAGCTTGCTCCGTCGATCTGAGCACTCTCTTCGAGTTCCGCTGGAATTGACTCTATGTATGTTTTTACCAGAATGATGTTATACGGAGCCACAATACCAGGGATGATGTATGCCCAGAATGTATTGGTCAGACCTAACATCTGCATATTTAAGAACCATGGGATCAGACCCGCATTGAAATACATGGTAATCACAAGAAATCTGTACCAGAATTTTCTGCCCCACATTTCATCTTTGGTTACCAGATATCCGATAAATCCGGATGCTGCTACCATAAGTGCCGTACCAAGTACTGTTCTTGACAGTGATACGATCAATGCACTTGAAAGATCACTTACATTTAATAACGCTGTATAGTTATCAAAATGGATTCCTCTCGGTATGAAGTTGATTAAACCCTTGATTACCAGATCATTATCGCTGATCGTATTGATAAACAGGTAATAAAATGGAAATATACATGCTATTGTAAATAATGTAAAAAACAGGTAATTTAAAATGTTAAATACGATATCGCCCGGTTTTAAGCGATATTTGCGTTTATGTGTTTTTTCATAAAGTTTTTCGGCTTTTAAATCAGCCTTTTCCTGTGCTGTTTTTGCCATGTCTTACGCCTCCTTATACAATACTCTCGCCACGAATCAGTTTCGAAATACCGTTTGCAGCAAACAGTAACGTTACACTGACAACGGATTTTACCATACCGATTACTGTTGATAATGGAATCTGTCCCTGTCCGATACCAAGTTTGTATACATACAGGTCAAGTACCATGATAGAACTTGTATTGGTAGAGTTTTCAAATACTAAATACTGATCCATACCATTGCTTAAGATATTTGCAATCGACATTAACAGTAATACACAGAATGTCGGGATCAGGCTCGGCACGGTAATATTCCACATTCTCTGGAAACGTCCTGCACCGTCGACGGTTGCTGCTTCATAAAGCTGCTGATCAATACCGGAAATTGCTGCAATATAAATGATTGCACTCCAGCCGATACCTTTCCATAAGCCCCAGGCTAACATCTGCAGCCATACATGGCTGCCGCCCATCAGCATATTCACGCCCTCTTTCCAGATTCCGGCATTTACCATCAAACTGCTGACAAATCCGTCTGTAGAAAAGATACAAAATGCGATTGCATATACAAGAACCCAGCTGATGAAGTTCGGTACTGTTGTAAGTGTCTGTACGACGCGGCGGAACTTCATGTTTTTAATCTCGCAGAGGAAAATTGCAAATGCCATTGGAAGCCAGCTTGTCAAAATTCCAAGACCACTCATTGCAAGTGTGTTTTTCAGAACACGGATGATATCTCTTACCGTTGCAGGATTTTTAAACAACTGTGTGAACCATTTGAATCCAACAAAGTTATCCATGCTTAAGGTATCACCAACTTTGTAATCAAAGAATGCATATCTCCATCCCCATAATGGCAGATAACAGAATACACCAGCCAGTGCCAGGAATGGCATTAACATCAGGAACAGGCGGTACTTTGTTTCCATCTCATATTTAGTACCCGCCTCAACCTTAGGCTGTTTTGCCATCGCGATCAATGTTACGATCAGGATCAGTACTGCAACGATCAGGATCATATAAAAACCATTTGAAAAGATCGGCTCGATTTTCTTAGGTTTTTCTGTCTGGCTGATCTGACTGTATGCAATTGCGATACCGCCAAGTCCTGACAGCATCACTGCACTTCCTGCTGCTGTGAAGATGTTACTTAATTTTTTCATTTTCAGATTACCGAGTGATAAACATCCACCGGCTGCAACTGCTGCTGTACCAACGCAGATAATCAGAGCTGATACAGAGTCAAGCCGTAATGTTGATTTCATAACCCATCCTTTTCGGAATGCACGTCCAAACTCTGATGCCAGTGATGAGTATGAAATACCGGAAGTAAACAGTGATAAGTTTCTTCCGATCATTCCGCTGATCCTCGCTGGATTGATTCCAGGTATGAACATGAATAAGACTGCGAACAGAACTGCGATCCGAAGTACAATGTATAACTTGCCTGTAACACCGGAACCATCTGTTTTGTTGTTTTTTGAAATGCCCGTTTCTTTCATTTCTCCCTTTCCCTTCTTTTTTGGTTTTCGCCAGCATCCGGAGCTTTTCGAAAACGTTTAAGTATTGTTTTAAAAAAAATATTTCCGAACTGCTTTTGTTGTATTTATTATATAAAAGGGAAGAAAATTAAAATACCGTAAATAATTGATAAAATATACCTTGATTTTTGGTCATTCAAAATGAGACATCAAAAAATTGGGGTATTTTTGTTGAATAAATACCCCAATTTTCTGACTCAACAGAATTGCATATGTTTTAAATATAATTCCTGAAACTCTGGTGTATCTGCAAGATTGATCTCATGGGATATGGCTGCAATCTCTTGCGGCTGCATATCACTGCTTTCTTTTGAGTGTGTCAGGCATCGTGCGGCTCCCTCTAAGGCACTGTTGCCGACCGGCGTGAGTTTTCCGCGAAGTCCGATTGGCAGAAGTCCGATTCCAAGTGCTTTTTCCATGTCAAGTCCCATGCCAAACCCGCCTGCAACATATACTTTTTTTATCTGTTCATAAGAAATATTTGATTTCTGCAGTAATACTTCTAAACCCGCACAGATAGCTGCTTTTGCCATCTGCACCTGTCTGATATCCTCCTGGGTAAAATAAATTTTTCCGGGTACGACCGGAAATCCTTTTTCAAACCACGGTTCTCCCAAAATCCCCTGAGTATCAACAATATGGTGCCGCACGAGTTCATACATTACATCAATGATTCCGGTTCCGCATAACCCAATGGCCGGTTTATTTCCAATCGTCTTTGTCACCATATTATTTTTACCAAATAAAACTGCACGGCAGACAGCTCCCGGCACACCGGGCATACCGCAGGATATGTTTCCACCTTCGAATGCCGGTCCCGCGGCAACGGATGAAACAAGGAAATGATCTCCCGCAGCAAGAACCATCTCACCGTTTGTTCCAATGTCGATCAGCATCTCGCATTTGTCCGGCCGCATACCACATCCCATCATGCCCGCCGTAATATCTCCTCCAACAAAAGCTGAGATTCCCGGCATGATCTGTACTTTTGTGGTCTGATTGATTCCGGTATGCCCGCATTCTCTGACATATCCGTGTTCTCTGGCATCACTACCATCTCTGGCAACTCCACTTTCTTTGGCATCTCCACTTTCTCTGGTTTCCTCATACTCACCATTCAATTCTCCCCACGTCATATCCTCCGGCGCAAGGTTCACAGGAGTAAATGGTGCAGCGCCAAGCCCCACACAGGAATATCCCAGTAAAAGGTGAATCATTGTAGTATTTCCGGCGATCACGATTTTGCTGACATTCAGCACATTTTCGTCCTGCCCCGCAAGCAGTGTCTCTGCCAGATTCCTCACATCTTTTAAAATGCTCTCTCTCAACTTTTCTGCATCTCCGGACGCTGCTGCACGGATCCTTGAAATCACATCTGCGCCGTATGCCCGTTGATGATTAACAGAAGATGCAGTTTTTAAGCATATTTCATCGGTGAGGGAAATCAGTTCTGCAGCGAGTGTGGTTGTTCCGATATCGATTGCGATACCATAGACGGATTTTTCCGTATCCATATTTTCCGGTTTTATTTCCCCGTCAGACCCTATTTGTGCACGGTCCTCTATTTTGTTTTCACAGATAACTGTTGTCGCCTGTACATCGCTCTCCATTTTTGTGTTCCGGACAAATTCCATCTGCACCTGTATCTGATTTTCTCTGATTTCCGGAATGCATACATACAGATCATCCGTCGGAACCGTCATACAGGAAAGACGCCATCCCTCTTCCAGTTCCCGCTCCGTAAACACTTCCTTTTCCCGCTGTTTTGGCGGATCTGTTTTTCGTGTTTCTTCTATTATAATACAACATTTTCCACAGGTACCTTTCCCGCTGCAGGGCGCATCTAAATATTCTCCCTGCTCCCTTAACAGCTCCAGTATCGTCTTATTCTGTTTTTTCTGTAAAAAAATGCGTTTCATCAATCCTTACCCGCTGCCTTTCTCTCACATTTCCGTTTTTCAACAGCACCTGTGGTGCCATAGATACACGCTCCATAAACTTACTTATTGACATAAATTATACCATATTATTGTTTAACTATATCAAAACTGTTTCGACCGTATTATTTTCTTTTCATGCAGAATCACATGTTTTCCTTGTTTCAATGAAATGATAATGTTATGATATCTTGCGGAAACAATCCAGTTTTATCTGACGGTAACAAAAAATTTTAACACCAACATATTAAGATGTTGAGACCAAATAGTGCATTCCCAACATCCTAATTAAAAGAATGGAGAATACTATGAAACTGATTTCCTGGAATGTCAACGGACTGCGTGCCTGTATCCAAAAAGGCTTTCTTGATTTTTTTCATGAAACTGATGCAGATATTTTCTGTATTCAGGAATCCAAGCTGCAGGAGGGACAGATCGACCTTCCTCTGCCCGGTTATTTTTCCTACTGGAATTATGCCAAGAAAAAAGGTTACTCCGGCACAGCGATTTTCACAAAAAAAGAGCCTCTGAATGTGACTTACGGTATCGGCATCGAAGAACACGACAAAGAAGGACGTGTCATCACCTTAGAATACCCTGATTTTTACATGATTACCTGTTATACGCCAAATTCTCAAAACGAACTGGCCAGACTGCCTTACCGCATGCAGTGGGAAGATGATTTTCGTGCTTATTTAAAAAGACTCGATGGATCCAAGCCTGTCATTCTCTGTGGGGACTTAAATGTTGCACATGAGGAGATCGATTTAAAGAATCCAAAAACCAACCGGAAGAACGCCGGATTTTCGGATGAAGAACGAGAAAAAATGACAAAGCTTCTCGATGCCGGCTTCACAGACACCTTCCGCTATTTTTACCCGGATACAGAACAGATCTATTCCTGGTGGTCCTACCGTTTTAGGGCACGGGAAAAGAATGCCGGATGGCGTATTGACTATTTTATCACTTCCAAACGGATGAATGATAAGCTGACCGGCGCAAAGATCCACACGGATGTTTTCGGATCTGACCACTGCCCGGTGGAATTAGATATTGACCTGTCATAAAGCTTTTCACGGATATTTTTGATTCAGGCCACGGTACGATGTAACTCGATATCGACTTATCAACAGCTTTCTGCAGAGGATTTGCTGTGACTGCAGTGGAGTTCCTCTTCAATAAGATATACTCCACCGCAGTGCCATCTTCGTGCCTTTTTGATCATTCTGAACAGATATCATACTGTTACAAAGTTTTTAATCTAACGCATCCACTGCTTTTTTCAGTTGCAAAAATGCCTGTTCTAACGTTTTTCTCGGACATGCAATGTTAATGCGCTCAAAACCAATACCCGTTTTCCCAAAAATTGCTCCCGCGTCTAACCAAAGTCCTGCCTGATCAATCAGTGCTTCCAACTCTTTTCTTCCCAGTCCAAGTTCTCCGAAATCCAGCCATATTAAATAGGTTCCTTCCGGCTCAATCAGTTTAATCTGTGGAAGATTTTCCTTCAGGTATTCGCGGACAAAGGAAAGATTCTGATACAGATATTCTTTTAACTGTAAAAGCCATTCCTCTCCCTCTTCATAAGCGGCCTGACATCCGACAAGTCCCATCAGATTTACCTGGCTGTATCCTGCCTGATCCACCGCACGGACAAATTTTTGACGCCGTTTTTCATCCGCAATAAAAATGTTTGACACCTGAAGACCGGCAAGATTAAAGGTTTTACTTGGTGCCGTGCAAATTACGGAAATCTGTTCAAACTCCGGTGAAACAGATGCAAAGACATGATGTTTATGCCCCGGATATACAAAATCGCTGTGAATCTCATCACTGACGACAGTCACCTGATATTTGAAACAGATCTCTCCGATTTTTCTTAATTCCCACTCTTTCCATACACGACCTACCGGGTTATGTGGACTGCAGAGCAAAAATAAATGGATCTGATGTTCCTTTATTTTCGCCTCAAAATCTTCAAAGTCGATCTCATAATGACCATCTTTTAATACCAGATCGCTGCTGACTAACTTTCTGTCATTTGACTCAATGACCTGACGAAACGGATAATATACCGGCTGTTGGATCAAAACTGTATCGCCTTTTTCCGTATATGCACGCACAGCGGCCGCAAGTGCAAAAACAACTCCCGGCGTTTTTACCAGCCACTCCGGTTTTACATCCCAGTCAAAATGATCATGATACCATCCCGATACTGCTGCAAAATAATCTTCTTTGCTGTCACTGTATCCATAAATTCCGTGTTCCACTACTTTCTGCAGTCTTTCGGTCACTGCAGGCGCAGTCTTAAAATCCATATCGGCAACCCATAACGGCAAGACATCTTCTTTTTTCCCACGTTCTTTCGCAAAATCGTATTTTAAACATCCGGTTCCTCTCCGCTCCACAGCTTCATCAAAATTGTACTTCATGACATACTCCATTCCGGAATACTGCTCCTTTAACCATCTTTTGTATTTCTGTTATCAGTTGCCGCATCCTTTTCTCTCTTTTATCATCTAATTCATATCAAATTAGTATGATATTAGCATTTTCACTATTATATGTCAATAGTACTATAAAAAAGACTGTCCAAATGAAATATACTTTCTTCTTTGAACAGTCTTTTTATCTTTTATAAAATTTTATGAATTTCCATGTCTGATATCGCGGATCGGAATATTAACAAACAATGCCGGTACCGTTCCATTGTTCGACTCTGACTCTGTCTGCGTGATCTGAATGTCAAGGCCTTCCATATCAATATCCATGTGTTTTGAAATTACCTGGATGATCTCGTTTTTAATCTGCTCCATCATTTCCGGGGAACAGCTTGCGCGGTCAGTCACCAGCAAAAGTTTTAAACGGTCTTTTGCAACATCACCGGAACTTTTCTTCTTAAATAAGTCCATCAATCCCATGACTGTTCCTCCTAATTTTTCTTAAATAAATCTTTTAATTTTGAAAATACTCCCTGTTTTGCATCCAGATCAAGAAATGCAACTTCCTCACCGAGAATACGGTGGCAGATATTCTCATATGCCTGTCCAGCAAGGCAATTACTTCCAACCAGTGGTTCCCCCTGGTTCGTAGAGATTACGATATGTTCATCATCCGGTACTGCACCGATCAGATTGATTGCCAGAATGTCGCACACATCTTCGACATTCATCATATCACCGCGTCTAACCATGTCCATACGCAGACGGTTTACGATAAGATCAACTTTCTGGATCTGATTTGCCTGAAGCAGTCCAATGATACGGTCAGCATCACGCACTGCAGAAACCTCCGGGGTTGTGACAACAAGTGCCCTGTCTGCACCTGCGATGGCATTTTTAAAGCCCTGCTCGATTCCTGCCGGGCAGTCTAATAAAATATAGTCAAAATCCTGTCTTAAATCTTCGATCAATGCCTGCATCTGCTCCGGAGATACCGCGGATTTATCTCTGGTCTGTGCTGACGGCAAAAGACATAAATTCGGATATTTTTTGTCTTTGATCAGTGCCTGTTCAACACGGCAGTTTCCTTCTACAACATCTACAAGATTGTATACAATACGGTTCTCAAGACCCATGACAACATCCAGGTTACGAAGTCCGATATCTGTATCGATCAGCACTACTTTTTTGTTTAACTGTGCCAGACCTGTTCCAACATTTGCGGTTGTGGTCGTCTTACCAACTCCGCCCTTCCCGGACGTAATTACAATAACTTCACTCATTTTAAAATATTCCTCCTGCTGTTAAATATCGCTTAATAGTTCTTTTGTCAGCGGTTCAATACAGATTGTCCCGTCCTTTAAGTACGCAATCTGCGGAGACGTGGTCGTTTCTTTGACCTTTTTTCGTATTCTTCGTCTGCTAAAAGGTTTGTCCGGACTTTTTGCTAAAATATTTCCAATCCGAATCTGGATTGGATCCATATCGAGTGCAACAATAAATGCACTGTCATCTCCCCCAAGTCCTGCATAGACGCTTCCCTTTACCGCTCCAAGTACAACGATACTGCCGTTTGCCATGACTGCTGCGCCCGGATTGACATCACCTACCACTACGATTCCTGTTTCACTCTCAAGTGTCTGGCCAGAGCGAAGCGTTCCGCGATAAAACTGAGTCCCACCATCCACATACGGCTGCTGTACAGATGCCTGATATTCTTCGATCTGCTGTTTGACGTATGCTTCACGATCCGGATCATGATCTACAATGCACAATATCTCGATACTTGTATTCGATGTCACCGCATCAATGATAGCCATTTCCTCATCATGCGTCAGCTTTCTTCCCTCGAAAGAGATCGCCAGTTTTGCCCCTTTAAAAAACTTCTCTGACTCTTTGAATTTCTCGACGATGGCATCCAAAAGTGCTTTAAAAGATATCTCATTGCTCAATACAAGATGTATCCCGTATTTATTACTTTTTATAACAACTGCCTGTGACATATCGTCCCTCCACTTTACTATCCGATTTAGTATAGCAGATTCTTGAAACAGGTGCAATGCGACAGGAGAAATTTGATTGAAATTTTTATATTTTTTTATATGCAATCAGCAATACAGCTTTCATTGTCTGTCGTTTTTTGAAATAACTGCCCGTTTTTTATATTTATCATATTGCCATAAAAGCGGACATGATGCACGCACCTGCCGCACCACATTCACACACGCTGTCTATTTTTCCATCGTTCAGTCCAATTCCACCGATGGCATACACAGGAATATTTACGGTTTCACATACCTGCTTTAAAAATTCCATTCCGCGTGGCGGCAGTCCTCTCTTACAGTCCGTGGCAAATATATGCCCTGCGGTCAGGTAAGATGCCCCTAGTTTTTCTGCCTCAATAGCATCCTCAACAGAATGAACCGAACAGCCTAAGATCAGCTTATTTTTATTCTTCTGATCCATTGACAGGTTCCCAGACATAAATTTTATCTGTTTTTCTTCATTTTTTGTCTTTTGCATACAAGTTCTTAACAGTGGAAGCGGCAAATGAACATACTGCCTCTCTAACCGTTTTGCGGTTTCTATATAACTGTGTAAAATACAGATCACTCCATATTCCTCACAAATTGCCAAAACCTGTCTTGCCATCTCTTCATATTCCGTCTCCGGCAGATCTTTTTCCCTTAAGATCAGAGCTGCCGGCTTTGTTTCACAGACTCTTTTGATCTGTTCTAAAAACGGCCTCTCACAAAGGCTCCGGTTTGTGACAGCAATTATTTTCCCCGGAATCGGATTTTCTTTTTTACACATAAATATAATCACTCATAACAGGCTGCAATCCTTCCTCAAGCAGTGCATCATACACCTGTTTTACTGTCCTTCCGTCAGAAATTTCAAACTGCTCGTCGCCCTGATCCTCAAGTCCTTTCGCATGGCTTCCGATACCGGTGCTGACCCCCGCAGAAATCTTTGTCGCTGCGATCTCCATCAGACTGTCTCTCACCCTTGCACACTCTCTGGTAGAAACCGTAATACTTGCATATGGCATAAACAACCGGTATGCCGTCACAACCTGCAAAAGTTGTTTTTCATGCACATCCATCGGATTGATCTTATCATTGTTGATGATCGGGCGAAGCCTCGGACAGGAAAAAGCAATCTCTGCATGTGGATATTTTCTCTGTAACAGATAAGCATGCATTCCTGTTGCAAATGCATCTTTTCTGAAATCATCAAGTCCCAGTAAAGCAGCAAAACCAACGCCTCTCATACCGCCGCGGATCGCACGTTCCTGTGCCTCCATACGATAAGGAAAAATACGTTTATGTCCTGCCAGATGAAGTGTCTCATATTTGTCTGAATTGTATGTTTCCTGAAAAACTGTTACATAATCCGCGCCGCATTCATGCAAATACGCATATTCCTCCGAATTCATCGGATAAACTTCAAGACCAATTACTTTAAAATATTTCCGCGCGATCTTACACGCTTCTCCTATATATTCCACATCTGACATTTTCCGGCTTTCGCCTGTCAGGATCAAGATCTCCTGTAGACCGGATTTTGCGATCTCCGCCATTTCCGCTTCGATTTCCTCTGCATTTAATTTTGCCCTGCGGATACGGTTATGACAGTTAAACCCGCAGTAGATACAATAATTTTCACAATAATTGGCGATATAGAGCGGCGTAAAAAAACAGACCGAATTGCCAAAATGATTTTCTTTTTCCACTTTTGCACACTGTGCCATCTCTTCGATAAACGGTTCTGCCGCCGGCGACAGCAGCGCCGCAAAATCTTCCGGTGTGCGGTTTCTTTTTGCCAAGGCACATCTTACATCTTCCGCTGTATAGCTGTCGTAATCGTATGCCTCCATTGCTTCAACCACCTGTTTTGTGATATCCGATTTTAATGCCTCCATGCCTGGCAGATATACCATATGGTCGATCCTTGCCTCTTTCTGATGTTCCTTTATTTCTTCGCTTAATATACTTTCATTGATGTGTTCCATGATTTTTTCCCCTGTGCTTATTCTGAACCCGAAATTTTTTATACTCAATTTCCATTCAAATCAGATCATAAAAATGTATTATATTTTCCGATTCCAAAATTTCCTAAAACTGATTTTTGTTCTGCTCTCATATTTAACGCTCTGATCTTCTGAATTATTCAGAGAGGAATCCTGTCAGCGGCGAGGATGCGCTTGCCCCTCCCATTTTGACACGTCCACAGCCTGAGAGGTATGCCTTTCTTCCGGCTTCGATCGCTTCACGGAAAGCGGCTGCCATCACCGGGATATCACCAGCCGTCGCGATTGCGGTATTTGCCATGACTGCAGCAGCTCCCATCTCCATGACTTCACATGCCTGTGACGGCTTTCCGATACCGGCATCCACGATGATCGGCAGGTCGATCTCATCGATCAGTATCTGGATAAAATCTTTTGTACAGACACCACGGTTAGAACCGATCGGTGCTGCAAGCGGCATAATACATGCTGCACCGGCATTCTGCATATCACGCGCCGCATTGAGATCCGGGTACATATACGGCATCACGACAAATCCTTCTTTTGCTAATACTTCTACCGCTTTTGCTGTTTCATAATTGTCCGGAAGCAGATATTTCGAATCATGAATGACCTCAATTTTTACAAAATCACTTCCGCTGATCTGTCTTGACAATCTTGCAATACGAACTGCCTCCTCCGCATTGCGCGCCCCTGATGTATTTGGAAGCAGTGTCACATTTTGGGGGATGTAATCTAAGATATTAGCCACACCACCCTCATTTGCGCGGCGCAGCGCCATCGTCACGATCTCCGCCTTTGCCTCTTTCACTGCTGCATCGATCAGTTCTAAGGAATATTTTCCGGAACCCAATATAAATCTGGAAGAAAACTCATGCTCTCCTAATTTCCATGTATCTTTTGTTATTTCGCTCATCTTTTTTTCCTCTTTTCTGCTTTTCTCTTTTTTTACTTTTCTCTGTTTTTCTGCTTTTCTCTGGTTTTTTTATTTCTCTTTTGCCGGCATTTAACAACCGCCGCCCATGAAACTGACAATCTCTAAAATGTCGTCATCCTTCAAAACAACTTTTGCATAATCTTCTTTGTCTAAAATTACATAGTTGTGCTCGACTGCAATCTGCGCTAACACATAGTGATTCTGCTCTAAATAATCAAGTATCGTTGTTCCCTCCGGCAACTTTGTGTGCTTTCCGTTGATTTCCATACATCCTCCTTTAATTTTACGGAGTAAAATCCAAGTCCCTTTGGACGAGGGGAGGATTTTTCTCCTTTTAATTTTACGGTGTAATAAAAAAAGCGTTCACGAAAGAATACACCCGCGGTGGTGTACCCCTTCATGAACGCTTTGTTCACTCTGTTTGTGATAATAACATGATACAGTGGTGAAGTCAAGGAAAATTCATGTTTCACTTTACCCTCCCTCTAAAAGGATGTATACTGATACAAAATTCACAGGACACATTTTCCTATGAATCCAAAAATTTCTGGCAGAAATGGAGAACCCGATGAATACAACAATAAATAAAAACCAGACATGGTGTTCCATGTGGGGAAATGCAGTTTCAATCGCAGAACACCGCCCTGAGAGCTATGCAAAAGATATCACACTCCGCTATCCGGTCTATGCGCCGTTTGATGGAACTGCTTTAAGATTTACCTTTGATAATTACTGCGGCAGTGAACCTGTTTCCATCACGAAAGCAACTGTCTCCATCGCAGACTGTGATTTTAATTGCGATGACATTACAAGAAAAATAAATCTTTCCTGTCCCATGCAGGAATCTGCAACAGCACAGATTACTTTTTTCGGGAATTCTTCCGTGACGATCGCCGCACACGAGCGCATCATAAGTGATGACATTTTCTTTCAGGTCCAGGCAGGCCAGACTCTCTGTGTCAACCTTTATTTTGCGGATTTTACCCTGATGCAGTCAGCAGTTCTGATCACAGGCCCTCTCTCAAAAGGATTTTTTTCACTGGGAGATCAGACTTCTGCCGGCAGGCTTCCCCTTGATACAAGCAAAACGACAAACTGGTTTTATTTTCTGAGTAACATTGATATTTTGACATCTCCGGACAATCATGCCGTGATCTGCTATGGCGACTCCATCACCGCGCAGGCATGGCCGGACGAACTGATGCTCCGGCTGTTACGGGAAGGGAAAAAACATACTTCCGTTATACGCCGTGCTGCGAGCGGTACCAGAATTCTCCGCCAGTATGACTGTATTACCTATGATTCGTACGGTTTAAAGGGAAGTAACCGTTTTTCACATGAAATACCAACTTCCGGCGCAGACACCATCATTATCCAGCAGGGGATCAATGACATCATTCACCCGGTCGGATGCGACATCAATCCATTCCGCCCCATGAGTGATCTTCCAACTGCAGAAGAGCTCATAGACGGTCTCAAATGGTACGTTGATCAGGCACATGCCCTGGGATTATCTGTTTATATCGGAACACTGCTTCCAATCGAAGACTGGCGCACCTATGCACCTTTCCGTGAAGAGTTAAAAAATCAGGTGAATGAATGGATCCGCCTGACGGACGGTTTTGAGGGATGTATCGACTTCGACCTCGCAGTACAGGATCCTGATCATCCTGCAGCATTCAAAGCCGGCTATGACAGCGGCGATCATCTGCATCCGAGTAGTGCCGGTTACAAAGCCATGGCAGATGCTGTACCTAAATCCTTTCTCTATTAAAAGACGGTCTGCCCTGAGGACTTTTTGATCACAGGACGTAGTTTCCTATGAAGATTCGGGGTGGCAAAAAAAATCGCACCAAAGCGGATTTTCATCCCGTCCTGGTGCGATTTTTACAGCATTATATATGCCCGTCAGTCTCTCATTTGACCTCTTAGCTCTATGCTTCCTCTAAATGTTTTCTTACTCTCTGGATCAGCATCTCCAACGCAACTGCATTTTCCCCGCCTTCCGGGATAATGATGTCTGCACGCCGTTTGCTCGGCTCCACAAACTGCTCATGCATCGGTTTTACCGTCGTTAAATACTGATTTATGACACTGTCTAACGAACGTCCACGATCTTTTACGTCTCTTACGATTCTGCGCAGAATACGGACATCCGCATCGGTGTCTACAAACACACGGATATCCATCAGTTCACAGAGACTCGGCTCTGCAAAGATCAAAATACCCTCTAATACAATGACCGGTGCAGGTTCCACTAGGATCGTCTTATCGGAACGATTGTGGATCGTATAATCATAGACCGGCATCTGAATCGCCTTTCCTTTTTTCAGCTCTTTGATATGTTCACATAAAAGTTCTGTATCAAACGCATCCGGGTGATCATAATTTAACTTTGAGCGATCCTCATAGTTCATCTCGTCATGGCGTTTGTAATAATTATCATGGCGAAGAATACTGACTTCATCACGTCCGAAGCTGTCAACCACTTTATCTGCCAACGTCGTCTTTCCGCTTCCTGTTCCCCCTGCAATTCCAATTAAAATTGTATTTTTTGCTTCTGCCATAATACCGTATCCTTTCATATCCTGATACAGGAAAAATCCTGTTATAGAACGCAATTTCCTGCGAACGAAAAAAGCAAGCGGAACTTTTCAGGAACCACTTGCTCTCTCATCCATCCGGCATTCCGGAATCCATAAGCCAATAGTCGGACTCGAACCGACGACCTACGCATTACGAATGCGTTGCTCTACCAACTGAGCCATATTGGCAATCTGAGGTGTGTTGTCTTTCGACTCACGCCACACTTGTTCATTATATATAATTTATATAAAAAAAGCAAGACCTTTTTTATATTTTTTTAAAGCTTATTTTCTATTGACTTTTCCTATAAAATGCATAAAATAGTCTTGTTTACTTATTGTAAACAAAACATATATTTTTACAGTTACCAAAAAATTGCAGAATTGAGATTAGTCTGAAAAATAACATTTTTCACACGCAAGAATGGAGGTTCGCATGGATATCGGAAAGCGTATGAAAGAGCTTCGTATCCAGTACGGTCTGACACAGCAGGAACTTGCTGACCGCTCTGAACTGACCAAGGGATTTATTTCCCAGCTGGAACGCAACCAGAACTCTCCGTCCATCGGCACACTGCTTGACATCATACAATGTCTCGGCACAACTCCTGCCGAATTTTTTACGGACGAAGAACCGGAACAGATCGTATTTGAAAAAGATGATTATTTTGAAAAAATCAGCGAAGATGGAAATAAAATGATCGAATGGATCATACCAAATGCCCAGAAGAACAGCATGGAGCCGGTGCGCCTTACTTTAAAACCCGGTGGTTCCTCCGACACGCATCTGCCACATGCAGGCGAAGAATTCGGCTATGTATTAAAAGGAACCGTGCGTGTTTTTTACGGTGGAAGAACTTATACTGTCCGGGCAGGCGAATCTTTCTATTTCCAGGCGGGGAAAAAACATCGGCTGGAAAATAACGGCAACCGTGATGCCATCCTGATCTGGGTTTCCACACCTCCAAGTTTTTAATCTGTATTTTACATACCATTTAGAAAGGGATAACGTTTTTTACTATATTAAGAAGCGTTTTGAACACAAATGAGCAAAAAATTAATCAATCTGACAGGTATTTCAAAATCCTACGGCGATCACGTCGTATTAGATGACTTAAATTTATATATCCGCAAAAATGAATTTATCACACTCCTCGGCCCTTCCGGCTGCGGAAAGACAACCACCCTCCGCATCATCGGCGGTTTTGAGGCTCCGGATGCAGGAAGCGTTGTCTTTGACGGCAAAGATATCACGTCCCTGCCGCCAAACGAGCGTAACTTAAATACTGTTTTCCAGAAATATGCCCTTTTCCCGCATATGTCAATCGCGGAAAATATCGCATTTGGTCTGCGGATCAAGAAAAAAAGCAAAGAATATATCAATGATAAAATCCGTTATGCACTGAAATTAGTGAATCTTGAGGGTTTTGAAAACCGCTCTATTGATTCTTTGAGCGGCGGCCAGCAGCAGCGTATCGCGATCGCGCGCGCCATTGTAAATGAACCGAAAGTTCTCCTTTTAGACGAACCGCTCGGTGCCCTCGACTTAAAGCTCCGCCAGGACATGCAGTACGAGCTGATCCGCCTGAAAAATGAGCTTGGCATCACGTTCGTATTCGTTACCCATGATCAGGAAGAAGCACTTACCATATCCGATACGATCGTTGTCATGAACCAGGGGTACATCCAGCAGATCGGTACACCTGAGATGATCTACAATGAGCCTGTCAATGCATTTGTTGCCGACTTTATCGGTGACAGCAACATCATAAACGGAACCATGATCCAGGATAAAGTTGTGGAGATCTTAGGTGTGAAGATCCCATGTGTCGACGAGGGATTCGGCTGTAATACGCCGGTCGATGTTGTAATCCGTCCGGAGGATGTCGAGATCACAGAGCCTGGTGCCGGTTTTATGGATGGTGACATCGTATCCATCATCTTTAAGGGTGTACACTATGAGATCAGCATTATGGCAAACGGCTATGAATGGCTGGTTCACACCACAAAAATGTATCCGGTGGGCACGCATGTCGGCATCAACGTGATCCCGTTTAACATCCAGATCATGAACAAACCGGAATCTGAGGATGAGGAGGCCGTGGAGATCGATGCGTAAATTAGGCAGACAGCTTTTAGCAGGACCTTATCTGGTATGGATAATCGGATTTATCCTGCTGCCGATCGTTATTATCTTATATTATGCGTTTACAAATACTTCGGGTGCTTTTACCTGGGACAATATCGCAGCGATTGCAGACCCGGTACATGTAAAATCCATTCTGCTTTCCTTAAAGCTCGGATTTTTCTGTACAGTAGTCTGTCTGCTGCTTGCCTATCCGCTTGCGATGATCTTAAACAGTTTTCATTTTAAGCATCAGAGTTTTGTCGTATTTTTATTTGTACTTCCGATGTGGATGAATTTTATGCTGCGTATCCTTGCCTGGCGGCTTTTACTCTCCAACAACGGTATCGTAAACGCACTGTTTGGTCTCTTTGGCTTTGGCCCGGTGAAAATGTTAAATACACCGACCGCCGTTGTATTCGGCATGGTATATGACTTTCTGCCATTTATGATCCTGCCGATCTATAACTCCATAGCGCGCATCAAACCGGACGTTATCGAAGCTGCAAAAGACCTGGGTGCAAATTCAAGGATCGTACTGATCCGCATTATCTTTCCGCTGACACTCTCCGGCGTGATCAGCGGAATCGTCATGGTTTTCGTTCCGGCTCTTACCTCTTTCGTGATCTCCGATCTGCTCGGCGGTGGTAAAGTGCTTTTGATCGGAAATGTCATTGAACAGGAATTTATGCAGGGAAGCAACTGGAATTTGGGCTCCGGACTTTCCGTTGTACTTATGATTTTCGTCATCGCAAGTATGGCGGTCATGAATATTTTTGATAAAGATCAGGGAGGAACTGCTGTATGGTAAAGAAGGCTGCATCCCGCATTTATCTTGCGGTCATCTTTTTATTTTTATATCTTCCGATTCTTGTTTTGGTCGTTCTTTCCTTTAACAATTCCAAATCAAGAGTCGTATGGGGCGGATTTACTTTAAAATGGTACGCCTCCTGTTTTACAGACAAAACGATCATGAACGCACTGATCATGACGCTGCAGATCACACTTTGCGCCGCAGTACTCTCCACGCTGATCGGCACACTCGCTGCCATCGGCATCAGTGCGATGAAAAAACGTGGCACCACACTGATGCTCGGTGCAACCAACATCCCGCTGTTAAATGCGGATATCGTGACCGGAATATCACTCATGCTGCTTTTTGTAAAATTTTTAAATCTGGGCTTTGTAACGGTGCTCATTGCACACATTACATTTGATATCCCGTATGTGATTTTAAATGTACTTCCAAAATTAAAGCAGGTAAACCGGAACACCTATGAAGCGGCCTTAGATCTTGGTGCCTCCCCGCTTTATGCCTTTTATAAAGTGACCTGGCCGGATATCAAATCCGGTGTGTTTTCCGGATTCTTAATGGCTGTCACCATGTCCCTGGATGATTTTTCCATCACCTTTTTTACCAAGGGTGCCGGTGTGAACACACTTTCGACCATGCTCTACACAGAACTTCGAAAAGGTGTACGTCCGGAGCTTTATGCACTTTCCACACTGCTGTTTTTTGCCGCATTTCTGCTGTTGCTTGTCATGAACCGCAGATCGTCTAAGAACAGCCAGTAATTACAGATACGCCGTATTATCCGGCAGATCGTGAGGATATCATGAAAAAATATATTGTTTTTCCGCTTTTACTTCTCGGCGCTTTTTTTGCCGCAGGCTGTGGAACAAAAAATACCGCTGACGATAATTCGCTGGTCGTTTTAAATTATGGAAAATATATGGACAGTTCTGTTTTAAAACTGTTTGAACAGGAAACCGGCATCCATGTTAAATTAGAAGAATATGAAAGCCCGGAGGAAATGTATACGAAATATAAAGCCGGTTCGATCGGTTATGACTTAATCTGCACTTCCGACTATATGGTAGAACGTCTGATCTCGGAGGGCGAAGTAAATAAGATCGACTTCAGCAGTTTTTCGAATTACCAAAATATTGATCCGTCGATCATCGATGCGGCAAGGATCTTTGACCCGGATGCCTCTTACTCCATGCCCTATTTTTACGGAACGCTCGGCATCCTCTACAATACCACGATGGTCACAGATGATGAGGTGTCCTCCTGGAATATCCTGTGGGATGAACACTACAAAGATTCCATCATTATGCAGAATTCTGTCCGTGATTCGTTTGTCCCGGCTCTTCGCCTGTTAAATTATGACATCAATACAGAAAACGAGACCGAGCTGAATAATGCCGTTGATCTTCTGATCAAACAAAAACCTCTTGTGTACGCCTATTATGTGGATGAGACTTCCGATGAAATGGCTGCTGGAAATGCGGCAATGGCATTAGTTTATTCCGGGGAAGCAGCCACTGCGATGGAATTAAATGATGACCTCTCCTATACGGTTCCAAAAGAAGGTTCCAACCTCTGGATCGATTCCTGGTTCATTCCAAAGAGCTGTAAAAATCAGGAAAATGCTGAAAAATTTCTCGATTTCCTATGCCGTGAGGACATTGCCATGAAAAATTTTGATTATGTCTGCTATGCCACACCAAACCTTGCTGTGATTGATGCACTTGACGATGAGACTCTGAGTGATACCACCATTTTCCCGCCACAGGAAACACTGGATAACTGTACCGTGTACAAACAGTTTGATGAATCCACAACTTCGCTTTACAGCTATCTCTGGAAAAAATTAAAATCCGAATAATTTTTCTTGCATTTGTAGTATGCATGTGTTATAGTAAGTCCACGCAGTGTTTTGCGTGGACTTTCCCCATTTTAGAAACAGTAATATCTTCTCCTGCACCGCGGATTTATCGTGGATAGATTCGTATTTACAGGAGGTCTTTATGACATATCAGACATTTAAACAGCAGATCAGACAATCTTTACAGGACGCATTTGGTTCTGACGTTTCCATTATCCTGCAGGACATTTTAAAAAATAACAATACCCACTTAGACGGTCTGACCGTTTTAACTCCGGGCTGCAATATCTCACCGACCATTTATCTGAATGACTATTTTCATGCATATGAAAACGGCCGGCCCATTTCTGATATCTGCACCGAGATCAGGGACATTTATCAGCAGAACAAACCCGCCCACAGTGTTGATATTTCCTTTTTCACATGCTATGAGAAGGTTCAGTCCCGCATTATCTTTAAGCTGATCAATTACGAGCGCAACAAGGCGCTGTTAACAGATGTTCCCCATTTTCGTTTTCTTGATTTGGCGATCGTATTCAACTGTCTGATCGGCATTGATCCGGACGATATCAGCCAGTCATTTTCAGAAGAAAAGATTTCCTGCTCTCCGTCAGCCTCTGGCAGCTCTGCCACGATCCTGATCCATAACCATCATCTTTCCTTCTGGAATATCACAAAAGATGACCTGTATGCACTTGCATGCAAAAACACACCGGATCTCCAGCATTATGAGCTTCGCAATATGAGCGACGTGCTAAAAGAACTTCTTTCCGATGACGACAGCTCCGCCATCCTTGCTCCACCGGCACCTTTTCCGATGTATGTGCTGTCCAATCATACAAAATTAAACGGCTCTGCATGTATCCTGTATCAGGATCTGCTAAAAAACTTCGCAGAGCACTTAAGAAGTGATCTTTATATCCTTCCAAGCAGCATCCACGAAGTTCTCATCATTCCCGTCAATTCTTTTGCCACACCGGCCGATCCTCTGCTATCCTCCGCAAACAGTCCCGCAGATACCCGTCAGCAGTCCTATCGGGAACTCTCGGAAATGGTTCAGGAAGTCAATGCCACACAGCTTTCCACAGAGGATATTCTCTCCGACCATGTATATTATTATTCAAGGGAAAGCAGCCGTATTACCATGTAAATTATTTTTCAAAAAAGTGACCGTATTACCATGTAAACTTTGTCATCAGACTGTCGTACAACTTTTCATATTCTGCCACCGATGCGTTCCAGGAGAAATCCTGACTCATACCGTGTTTTATCAGTATATCCCAGTCATTTTTATGCTGGTAAAATACGGATAACGCATAACGGATTGTCGCTAACATCTCATGCGCATTATAATTTGCAAAGGAGAATCCGGTTCCCTCTTTCGTATATTCATTATACGGAATGACGGTATCCTTAAGACCACCCGTTTCACGCACGATCGGAACCGTGCCATAACGAAGGCTCATCAGCTGGCTTAAACCACAAGGCTCAAACAAAGACGGCATCAAAAATGCATCACAGGAGGCATAAATCTGATGGGCAAGTTCCTCTGAATAGCCGATATGTACCTTCATCTTATCCGGATATTTTCCCGCAAAGTAAGACAGCATATCCTGATATCGTGCCTCTCCGGTTCCTGCCACAACAAACTGGACACGCTCGGTACTGAGCAGTTCATCCATGATATATGCGATCAGATCAAACCCTTTCTGGTCTGTCATACGCGATACCATACCGATCAGAAATACGTCCCCGTCTACCGGAAGAGACACATTTTTTTGCAGACGTGTTTTGTTGAGAGCCTTTCCTTCCTTATAATTCACCTCGTTATAATGATTGGTCAGATAGACATCTTTCTGTGGATCATATTCTGTATAATCCAGGCCATTTAAAATACCGAAAAGTTTATCCCTGCACGCATACATAAGTCCTTCTAATCCTTCACCGCCCTCTGGTGTCGTGATCTCATAGGCATAAGTCGGACTGACTGTGGTGACTGCATCTGCATAGACCACACCGCCTTTTAAGTAATTCGCCTCACCGTAAGACTCTAACTTATCTGAGGTAAAAATCTGTTCCGGCAGTCCGGTAATATCCATAACTGCAGGCAGTTTCCATCTTCCCTGAAATTTCAGATTATGGATGGAAAATACCGTCTTTATACCCGTATAGTATTCCTCATCTCCATATAAAGTACGCAAAAATACCGGAAGCAGTCCCGTCTGCCAGTCATGACAGTGGATGATATCCGGACAGAAATCAAGATACGGCAATGCCTCTAACACTGCTTTTGAAAAGAATGCGAACTTCTCCACGTCCTCATAAATATTGTTGTACGGTGCATTTCCCGCAAAATAAAATTCATTGTCGACCAGATAGTAAGTAATTCCATCATACGTTGTTTCAAAAATCCCAACGTATTGTTTCCTCCAGCTTAAATTCACATAAAAATGGCATAAAAAATGAAGCTGTCCTTTCCACCGTTCTTCCATGCAGACATATTTTGGAAGAATGACCCTCACGTCATAATTCTTCTTGTCAAAATATTTTGGCAATGAGCCTGTTACATCTGCAAGTCCTCCGGTTTTCATAAAAGGCACAGCTTCTGAAGCCGCAAATAATATTTTTTTCATGTCATAAACCCTCCAGCCCCAAAAATTTATTCTTCTATAAACTTTTGAAAATCTAAAGAATATTATAACTCTTTTTTACTTTTCTGAAAAGTATTAATACATTTTATGTTCCAGACGAATACGGTCTGTGATCAGCGCGATAAATTCTGAGTTGGTCGGCTTTCCTTTTCCATTGTGGATCGTATAACCGAACATCTCATCGATCGTATCCATCTTTCCCCTGCTCCATGCTACCTCGATCGCGTGACGGATCGCTCTCTCCACTCTGCTTGATGTTGTCTGGTATTTCTTTGCAATCGTCGGGTATAGGATCTTTGTGATGGAATTTAACATCTCCATATCATTCACGGACATAACAATGGCATCCCTTAAGTACTGATATCCTTTGATATGTGCCGGAACACCGATCTCATGGATGATCTCCGTCACATCCGCTTCAAGACTGCGCTCGCTGACCGGCTCTGCCTTTTCATATGCATTTATCTTACGTTTTTCCATTCCGGGCACACTGCGGTTTTTGATCCGTTTGATCCGGTCAATGATCATATCATTATCAAATGGTTTCATAATGTAATACGATGCCCCCATGTTGATCGCATCTTCCGTGATACGATCTTGTCCGATTGCACTGATCATGATAAATGCCGGGTGTTTTTTGATCGTTTTATCCTTGTTCACACGGCTAAGTACCCCAAGTCCGTCTAACTTTGGCATTACTATGTCAAGCAGCACGATATCCGGCTCTTTTGTTTTTATCACACGATAAGCTTCCTCACCGTCTTTTGCTGTTCCTACCACATTCAACTCATCATCACTTTCGATAATATCCCCTAATAACTGTAACATTATCTCATTATCATCAGCAATTGCTACACTTAATTTTTCCATTTCAAGCCCTCCTGTGACAAAACAATAGAAAGTGCGCCTCGCGAACTTTCTATTATCATAAATTATTTGTAAATTGATGATACTTATTTTCACTCAAATTATTTTGTCGAATGTAGTCGTCAAGCGCAAAAATTTACATAAATTATGGATTATTCCACAATAATACGAAATCCATCCCTTCCGTTTTCTTTTACTTCATACAATGCTTTATCCGCATGTTCAATCAGACTATTTCTGCTTTCCTGTCTGCTTGGCAGGAAACTTGCATATCCCTGTGAAATCGTGACGGCTGCCTGTCTGCCAGAATCCTTATCCTCTATATGCAGCTGCTGCAGTTCTTTTTTTATCGTTTCTGCAATGGAAGTGATCGTATTTTCTTCCCCGTTCTGGATGAGCAGAACAAACTCGTCTCCGCCAAATCTGTATGCTTTCCCACGTTTTTCCACGGCATTCTTCAAAACATCAGCAACATGCTGAAGACAACGGTCCCCCTGAATATGCCCATATTTATCATTATGCTGTTTAAAACAATCGATATCAATCACTCCGACAGCAATCTTTTCGCCTGTTTTCATTGCATGTTCAATCACATCCACAGCGTCTTTCTCTAACATATAACGGTTGCCCAGACCTGTCAGTGCATCCTGATTGGAACGTATCTCCGCATGTCTGCGTTGTTCTTCCTTTTCCTGAAGTTCAATCTTTAAGTCGATCGCACATGCACGTTCCTCATTGTCTGCTTTTTTCTGCTGCTGAGCCACATCTACATAGTGAATGCAGAGCTTTACATACTGCTCGTTGTCCCCAAGCTCCTTATAGTAATCCAGCCACATTTCATTGAGAATCATTTCATAATAAATGCTGTTCTGTTTCTTTGCATGCTGCTCAAATGCCAGAATCACTCTTTTCCACTTGTCAAACTCCTGCATATCTTTCAGCAGGCCGCACAAGTCACTTACATCTTCAATATAATCTGCTGCATTTGAATCATCAATTCCACCCTTTATCAATTCATCCAAATGCTCATACACATATTCTTTTTCCCCAATGTTCCAGTAAAGTCTTGATTTCAATGTCAGATAAGAGTAACGATACATTTCATTCACAATACCCTGGCTGCATTTTTCTAATTTAAGAAGTTCCTTGCGTGCATCGTCAAGCCGGTCAAGTTCCCCATAGGACTTCATGAGATTCATGTGTGTAATCAGATACCTGATCTGAAAATTCTCATTCTCTGTGTCTGTCACTTTTTCAAGTTCATCTGCAGACCTTTCAAAATATCCAATCGCCTTTTGGTGCTGCCGTAACTCCTGATATCTGGAACCTATGTTATTATACGCCAATGCCAGAACGGATGTTATTCCATGTCTTTTTGAACACTCTAACACTTCTAAATAACAATCCATTGCAGCCGATTCATTTCCAAGCGACACATAGATGACACCCATCATATTCTGCGCAAATGCATACTGTTCATAATTTTTTTCCATCCGATAGATATCGATTGCATTCTGCGTTAAAGTTGCCGCCTTATTTAATTCTTTTGAAAAAAAGGCTGTCCGGCCTTCCTCCATATATTCCGCCGCTAATTTCTCTATTTCACTCTCTGTATGCATATGCCACCCATTTACAAAAACTGTCACTTTTTGTTTCATAATACCATATTTGCCTGTGATGTTAAAGCATTTTCTCAATGAATATCCCATAACCCCTGGTCGGATCATTGACGAGCACATGTGTAACGGCCCCGATCAGTTTCCCGTCCTGTATGATCGGACTGCCGCTCATTCCCTGTACGATCCCGCCTGTCAGCTCTAAAAGTTCAGGGTCTGTAACCCGGATCAGGATTCCTTTATTTTCCTCTTTTCCGCTGTAATCAACACTTTCCACCATCACTTCATATTTTTTACTCTCCCCGGAAACAGACGATACAATAAACGCACTTCCGGTCCTGATATCCTGTTTATAACGCACCTCATAACACTCCCCGGTTTCTAACCACTTTAAGTTTCCGCTTAAGACTCCATGAATCCCAAGACCGGTGTTTTGCATGATCGAACCTATTCTTGTACTGTCCCCGTATTGAATAATACCGGAAAGTTCTCCCGGAGTGCCTGACTTTCCTTTCTTTATGCCTACAATATCTGTATGATAAAGATACCCTTCCGCCATACTCATGATTGTTCCGGTATCGCTGTCACTCACTGCATGTCCAAGTGCTGCATAGGTTCCATCTGCTTTGTAATAAGTAAGTGTTCCTACTCCCGCAAGGTCGTCCCTCACCCAGACACCAAGCATATATTTTCCACTGACACTCTTTACCGGATCCAGGGAAACCTCAATATATTCCTCGCCACGCATGATTCCAAGAATATCTTTTCCTCCTCCGGCTTCGTTCACTGCTGCAGCAAGGTCTTCTTTCTCGCTGACTGCCATCCCATTGACACTGACAATATAATCTCCGCTTTTTACAAGATTTTCTGACGGCTTTACCTCCCGTCCATCTACCCTCTCCACTTCCCCATTCCCGATCACAAGTACTCCTTTTGTTTTCGCATAAATTCCAACCGGCATTCCACTGGCATAAACCGTTTCCGGTTCCACCAGCATAACCGTGATATCTTTAACGGGAAAAATTCCAAATAATCTGCAATTTACACAATACGTAAGCGGTGAATCTTTTGTCAGATATTCAAATACCTCCGTACTGTCCTGCTTTAGCACAACACTGACCGGAACATCAAAATCATAAGATACCGTTTCTCCCGCTCTCACATATATCTCATCCGGCACAGCATTCTCAAACGATTTTACCGCAAAAATCAACGTAAAAAAGAATCCCATACAGGTAAGATTTTGTATAATTCTGTAATAAGCACTTATCTTTTTCATTCTCTCTCTCCTGTTTTCCCCATCTTTCGCAAAAAAAGAAGATATCCTGTTTCGATATCCCCTTTTTATTATATGTGCTTTTTTCTTTTTCACGCTGTTATTTATCCAAACTGCCCTGCCACTTCCTGACACACCGGCCTTTTTTTGGAATTTTTATTTTTTCTTTTTTGCGGCAAGTTCTTTCATTTCCCGCGCACTTTCTCTTACCTTATCCGTGATTTCAACACCGCCAAGCATACGGGACAGTTCGTCCACGGTTTCTGCCGTATCAAGCCGTCTGATCTTTGAGACGGTTGCGCCGTTTGAGACAGCCTTCTCAATCAGATAATGTGCATCCGCCATCGCAGCGATCTGCGGCAGATGTGTGATACAGATGATCTGGTGTGTACGTCCTAAAAGATTCATTTTCTCGGAAACCATCTGTGCCGTGCGTCCGCTGATTCCACTGTCGATCTCATCAAAGATCAGCGTCTCCACCTCGTCCTGATCGGCAAGCACTGTTTTTATCGCAAGCATAATTCTTGAAAGTTCTCCCCCGGATGCCACCTTTCCAAGCGGGCGTACCGGCTCTCCCGGATTCGTCGAGATCATAAACTCCGCATCGTCGTATCCGTTTGCTGTGTAATTTGACAGCACGTCAAACCGCATTTCAAATACAACGTCTAAAAAGTTCAGATCTTTCAATGCTTCCGTCACTGCAATAACCAGTTTTTCTGCATATTTTTTGCGGATATCGGACACTTTTTCACAGCTTTTCTGCAGTTTTTTCTCCGCGTTTTTTACTTTTTCTTTTAAATCAGCCAGATAAGTATCATAATCTTTTAACCGGAGCAGCCGTTCCTGTTTCGCTTCGCATGCACTTAATATTTCCTCAATAGAACTTCCATATTTTGACTTTAAGTGATTGATCTCATCCAGACGTTTTTCCAGATGGTAAAATGTCTCCTCGTCAAAATCTGTATCATCCAGATAATCTGCAATCTCCCGGTTAAAGTCACCTAGCAGATTGTCGATCTGCGTAAGCGTTTCTTCCATATCAGCAATTTTCTCATCATACACTGATACGCCTGAAAGTTCCCTTAGCGCACGTCCGGTCAGCTCTGATGCCTGATCCATCCCTCCGGTATACTGATACGCCTGATTGAGTGCTTCCACAATTTTTTTCCCATTGATGAAACGCTTATACTGTGTCTCTAATTCCTCATCTTCTCCCACAGTAAGTCCGGCCTCTTCAATCTCACCGACTTCATATTCCAAAAACGAAACTTCCCTTAAGCGTTCTTCCTCATCCACGTCCGCATCGTTTAACTCTGACACAAGTTTCTTATAGTCCTTATATGCCTCTGCAAGCTCCTTTTTCGGCTGCTCGATCTCTTCCTTTGCATAACTGTCAAGGATCTCTAAATGCTTTTTCTTCGACAAAAGTGACTGATGCTCATGTTGTCCGTGAATGTCAATCAAAACCGAAGCAATTTCTTTTACTTTTGAAGCAGGCACACTCTCGCCATTGACCTTCGAGACACCGCGTCCACCCGTGATCCTGCGGCTTAAGATGACCTCATCATCCTCAGTCTCCACATCAAGCTGCTTTAACACCTGTTTCTGCTTTTCGGTAACAGAAAAAATGAGTTCCACCAGCGCTGGTTTTTCCGGGTCACGCAGCATTTCTTTCTGAACCTTGCCTCCAAGTGCAAGATTGATTGATCCAATGATAATGGACTTTCCGGCACCTGTCTCACCGGACAGGATATTTAATCCCCCGGCAAAATCGACCTCCGACTCATCAATCAGTGCTAAATTTTTCACATGCAGATTTTGTAACATAGAATCTCCTTCCTGCGCATTCCCGCGCATTCTCTCCCGGAAGTATCTCCTCTTTTCTGACAGTCTGTTATTCTTCTACAATTTTGCGCAGCCGTCCCATAACTTCAACAGTTTCCTGTACACTTCTGACTGCACACATGATCGTATCATCCCCGGCAATACATCCCACAACTTCATGCAGATGCATGGCATCAAGTGCCGCAGCCACCGCCATTGCCATTCCTGATACCGTCTTGATAACAAGGATATTCTGTGCCATATCCATGGAAACAAATCCATCGCGGAACACTCTGGTATATTTTTCAGACAGATCTTCGCTTGCCTCCATCAGTGCAACATATTTCTGCCTGCCCCCGTTGACTGCCACCTTTGTCAGCTTCAATTCCCGAATATCCCTCGAAACCGTTGCCTGCGTTACCTGATATCCTTCCCTCTCTAAATAATCCGATAATTCTTCCTGTGTTTCGATGTTATTCTTTTTTATCAGTTCAAGTATTTTTGCCTGTCTCTTTGTTTTCATACTTTCTCCTGTTCTAAAGATAAATCCACTATTATGTATAAGCGCTCATCTTCCTGCGCAATATTTCAAGGAAACTTTCACTGCTCAATTTACAGATCTTTGCCGTATCTTCCGCCCTGCGCACCACAAAACGATCGCCCACTTCCAAACGAACTTTGCTGTCTCCGTCAAAACTGACTTCCACCATCTCGTCTTTCTGGGAGCGACGCTTTCCAAGTTCTACGGTAACCTCCTCATCTGCACTGATCACGATACTTTTTGAGCTTAAGTTATGATCATTGATCGGCGTGATCAGCATCATCTGTGCCTTCGGGTCCACGATCGGACCTCCCGCCGACATATTATATCCTGTAGATCCGGTTGGTGTCGATATAATGATTCCATCTGCGCGGAACGTATTCAGATATTCACCATTGACATAGACGATCAGATTTACCACCGAAAGTGCCCCGGTTCTGTGAATTACCACATCATTGAGTGCGATATCCGCAGGCAGTATCTCACCACCCTTGATCCCGTATCCGCCAAGCATCATCCGCTCTTCGACCATGTAGTCGTCTTTCATGAGCTTGTCAACTGCCGCAAATACGTCTTTTTCTTCCAGCTCACACAGATATCCCAGTGTCCCTAAATTGACACCGATCAGCGGCAGTCTGCTCTTTACCAAAGCTGCTGCTGCACGGATCAGCGTACCGTCTCCACCGAGCACCAAAACTCCCTGTGTATTTTCAGGAATATCCTCCCTGTGCGGTGCCGCCTCACCCGGTGTCTCCCCGTTACTGAAAAAAGTGCTGCAGGAACCACCCTTTTTCTCAATGTATTCTTTAATGCGATTGGTCAGCCTCGCCTCAGAATCCTTATAATAGTTTGTGATAATCAGAAAATTTTTCATTTATTTGTCCAGTTCTCCATGTGCCGCATCTACCACTTTTTGTACATCGACAGATTCTTCCACGCCTGCCTGTTCTGCCTCTGCCTCTTTTTTCAGATGCACCAGATACTCAATATTGCCCTCAGGTCCCTTGATCGGCGAATATTCCAGATGAAGCACAGAAAATCCGATTGAAAGTGCGAATGATATGACCTTATCAATTACTTCCTCATGTACGGATTTATCGCGCACAACACCTTTTTTTCCTACTTTTTCTCTTCCCGCCTCAAACTGTGGCTTGATCAGGCACACCATTTCACCGCCATCTGCCAACAGTTCTCTTGCCGGGCCTAGCACCTTCGTCAATGAGATAAATGAAACGTCAACAGATGCAAAATCTAATACATCATCGATATCCTGTGGTGTCACATAACGGATGTTCGTCTTTTCCATGCAGACCACCCGCGGATCCTGTCTTAGTTTCCATGCAAACTGACCGTATCCGACATCGACAGAATACACTTTTTTTGCGTTGTTCTGGAGCATGCAGTCTGTAAATCCTCCGGTCGACGCCCCGATATCCATACAGACTTTGTCATTTAATTCTATATCGAAATGTGTCATCGCTTTTTCAAGCTTCAATCCGCCTCTGCTTACATATTTCAGCGTATTTCCTTTTATCTCGATCTTTGCCTCTGTATCAAACATGGAACCTGCCTTGTCCTCGCGCTCATTTTCCACGAACACATTGCCTTCCATGATCATCGTCTTTGCTTTTTCCCTGGACGGTGCCAGTCCTCTGTTTACCAACAATAAATCCAATCTTTCTTTCAATGAATCTGTATCCTTTCTGCCTTATAATGGATGATAAACCTCTTTGATCCGTTTTAATATGGTATCCGCATCAATACCGACTTCGTGGTATAGAATATCCACATTTCCATGCTCCACATACTCATCAGGGATTGCTATATTAAGTACATTCACATAGATTCCCTGTTCGTTATAAAAACGGGTGATATGCTCCCCGAAGCCACCATTTATGACATTCTCTTCCATGGTAACGACCAGTGTATGTTTCGATGCAGCCTCCATTAACATCTGTGTGTCTAACGGCTTTGCAAAACGGGAATTGATAAGACTTGCAGGAATGCCTTCTTCCCTTAATGCCGCATGCACTTTTTCAGCCGTCTTAACCATCGATCCTAACGCAACCAGTGCAATCTCTGATTCACGATAGATCCATTCACTCTTGCCGACGGAAATCGGCTGCCTGTATTCTTTCAACCCGTCATACGCTTCCCCACGCGGATACCGCACTGCGATCGGTGTCGGAAAATCGACGGCATACTTGATCATATCGGAAAGTTCCCATTTATTTTTCGGTGCCATGATCGTCATGTTCGGAATCGCAGACAGATAGGATATATCGAAAATACCCTGGTGTGTCTCTCCGTCACTGCCGACAAGTCCTGCCCTGTCGATTGCAAAAACAACCGGCAGATTCTGAATACACACATCATGCAGGATCTGGTCATATGCACGCTGCAGGAAAGATGAATATACCGCAAATATCGGTTTTAACCCTGCCGCCGCAAGTCCTGCCGCAAACGTAACTGCATGTTCCTCCGCAATACCAACATCAAAGAAACGATCCGGGAACATATTATGAAAACGTTTGAGTCCCGTGCCGTCCGTCATAGCCGCTGTGATCGCTACCACTTTTTCATCACGGTCACCAAGCTTGCGCATCACAGTTGAAAAAATATCCGTGTAGTTTGCTTTCACTCTCGGTTTGCTTGGCAATCCGGTCTCAATATCAAACGGCTCCGTACCATGAAATCTTGCCGGATGGCGCTCGGCAGGCAGATATCCTGCACCTTTGTGTGTTAAAACATGTACCATGACCGGGCCTTCAATATTCGACGCTTCTTTCAGCAGTCTTAAGATTCCCTTCATATCACTGCCATCAACCGGTCCTAAATAAATGATGCCCATCTCTTCAAAAAGCATACCCGGAATAAACAGCTGTTTGATTCCACTCTTCGTCTTACGGATCCGCTCTACCATTTTATTGCCGTAAACCGGAATCTTATTTAGCGAATTCATTACGCCCATTTTCAGATCCAGATAGGCATCTGCCGTCCGAAAACCTGACAAATATGTCGAGAGTCCACCGACATTTTCAGAAATAGACATATTGTTATCATTCAGCACAATAATAAAATTAGATTTTAACTGTGCCGCATTATTCAGAGCTTCAAATGCCATGCCGCCAGTCAGCGCACCGTCCCCGATCACAGATACGACCTTATAATCCTCGCCCGCGATCTCTCTGGCATGTGCATAGCCTAATCCGGCAGAAATCGAGGTGGAACTGTGTCCCGTATCAAAGCAGTCACAGTCGCTTTCTTTTCGTTTCGGAAAACCGCTCATCCCGCCATATTTGCGGAGTGTATCAAAGTTTTCTCTTCTTCCGGTTAACAGTTTATGTGTGTAGGACTGATGACCAACATCCCAGATCAGTTTGTCCTTTGGCAGATCCAAAAACAGATGAAGCGCCATGGTAAGCTCCACCACACCCAGATTTGACGCCAGGTGTCCACCGGTAACCGATATTTTCTGAATTAAAAATTCACGGATCTCATCCGCTAATATCTCTAACTCTTCCTCTGAGAGTTCTTTGATATCATTTTCTTTTTTTATTTTTTCCAATATCATACTGACTTCCTCTGTTTCCCGGTTCTCTTTTTGTACCGATTTATTCAGGATATAATGAGCGCAAGAGAGTCAATATGCCTGCATAATTGACGAACGGCGAATTGGATCATGCGCTGTTTTTGCACAGGATATAATGAGCGCAAGAGAGTCAACATGCTCGCATGATTGACGAACGGCGAATTATTTTTCACGCGAAATCAGATAGCGCAATAATTCTGTCAGGAATTCATTTTTCACAACCAGTGTCTCCATCTGTGCGATCGCCTTTTCCGAAAGGTCTGCAACATCCTGTTTTGCCTTCTCGATTCCTTCATACGTCACATAGGTGCTCTTGTGATTCTTCTCATCACTGCCGATCGGCTTTCCAAGCACTTCCATCGTACTTGTCACATCGAGGATATCATCCTGTATCTGGAATGCAAGGCCGACTTTTGATGCCACCGCTTCCACGATCTTCTGTTCACTTCCGGTCGCCCCAGCAAGAACAGATCCAATCATCATGGACGCCTCGATCAGCGCACTTGTCTTGAGACGATAGATAAAATCAAGTTTTTCTTTTGTCATATCACAGGTATTCTCAGACTCAACATCCACTGTCTGTCCGCCGACCATTCCATAAATTCCCGCTTTTGCAGACAAAATACGGATTGCTTTTCCAATTCCCGGATTCTGTGGTTCGATATCCAGTGCCTTCGCCGCCGTCTCAAATGCATATGTCAAAAGAGCATCCCCGGCAAGGATCGCCATTGCCTCCCCATACACCACGTGTGTTGTCTTTTTGCCACGGCGGTATTCATCATTGTCCATCGCCGGAAGATCATCATGCACCAGTGAATATGTATGTATCATCTCGATTGCAGCCATAAACGGCTCGATTACTTTCGATTTTCCGCCAAACAGCCGGTAAGTCTCTAACATAAGAATCGGCCGTAATCTTTTTCCTCCTGCAAGAAAACTGTAATTCATTGCTTCGATCACAGTTTTCTGGTATCCCTTTTCCTCTGGCAGATAGGAAGTTATGATCTGTTCTGCCTCATCTGTATGTCTGCCTATTTCCGCTTTGATATCCATATCTGCTCCTCCATATGCACCGTCTGCATCTTAAAAATCTTCCAGTTCCCCTTTGGCATTTAAAATCTGCATCTTTTTCTCTACGGTATCTAACATCACATTGCACTCTTTTAGTTTTTCCACACCGCTCTGATACAGCAAAAATGACTGTTCCAGTGAAATCTCCGGCTGTTCCATCTGTTTTAAAATATCCTCAAGCTCTGCAAAATTATCTTCCAGCGCAGGCTTGTTTTTTGTTTCATCGCTCATGTAAAACCTCCGTCACCTCTGCCTCTAACGCACCTTTTAACAGGCGGATTTTCACACGGTCACCCGCTTTCACACCCTCTGCATCTGTAAGTGTATGCCCGTTTTCATCTGTCACATAAGAATATCCCTGTGCAAGTTTTTTTACCGGCGACACACCCTCTAATCTTTCCGAAAGCAGCGCCAGCTTATGCCTGCGCAGCTCAATCATATGCTCCATGCGGTTTCTTAGCTGTTCTTCCAGATCTGCCGCATATTTTCTTTTTTCGCGCAACTGCCCCTCAGGGCTCAGATAGGAAAGTCTGTCCTTTGCATGTTCTAATTCTTTTCGCATCTGCTGGATGCGCTGCATATTCAATAAGAACATCCGCTCTTTGATCTCGCCAAGTCTTCCCTCCACTGCCGCATAATCAAACACTGCAAGTTCTGCTGCTGCCGACGGCGTCGGTGCCCGCAGATCTGCCACAAAATCAGCGATCGTCCAGTCTGTTTCATGACCGACTGCTGAAATAACCGGAGTTTCACACTCAAAAATGGCTCGCGCTACCTCTTCCTCATTGAACGCCCACAGATCTTCAATCGAACCACCGCCCCTGCCGACAATCATGACATCCACCCCAAGCGCATCTAACGCATGGATTCCATTTACAATACTCTCTACAGCACCATCCCCCTGCACTAAAGCAGGGTATAAAATCAGCTGCACAAACGGGTTACGTCTCGCAGAAATATTGCGGATATCCTGCACCGCAGCACCGGTCGGTGCTGTCACAACTCCGATCTTCATTGCATACGGCGGGATCGGCTGTTTGTATTCTGCCGCAAACATTCCCATTTCTTCTAATTCCTGTTTCAGAGCTTCAAACTTCTGGTAAAGGTTTCCCGCACCGTCAAGTTCGATTTCTCTTGCATAGATCTGATACTTTCCATCACGCTCGTATACTTCCACCGAACCCGTCACGACAACCTGGTCGCCTTCTTTCATCTGGAACTTCAGACCTTTTCTGCTGCCCGCAAACATCACTGCGTTAAGCGTCCCGGCTGCATCCTTGATCGTAAAATAGATATGACCGGACGTATGATATTTGCAGTTAGACACTTCTCCCTTTACACTGATCCGCTGTAACATAAAATCCTGGGCAAACATATTTTTGATATATGTATTGACCTGCCCTACGGAATATACGTTTTTCATCATACCAGTTTTGCCAGTACGCCATTTACAAATGAAGGTGAATTGTCCGTGCCGTACTGTTTTGCAAGTTCCACCGCCTCGTTGATTGCAACTTTCGCCGGTACATCTTCCTCATACAGCATTTCATACACTGCCAGACGGATCAATGTCAGATCAACTTTTCCCATTCTTCCTGTTTTCCAGCCTTCTGATACCTCATTGATCTTCGCGTCGATCTCCTCAATCTTTTCAGAAATCTTTTCTACTTTTTCAAAAATATATGTCTTGTCTTTTTCTTTCCAGCTGCAGGCATCATCCTCACACAATGCAATCTGCTCTGACATCTCTTCCTGATTATAAAATTCCACACGGAACAGCATTTTAAATACCTGCTCTCTTATCTCTCTTCTGGTCATATTCTTTTCTTCTGTCATCCTTTCTTCTTGTATTCTTTTACGCATAAGGAAAAAGGATGTCGCTTAAGACACCCTCTTTTCTTAGAATAGCATTATTTATTGTTGCCCATGTCCACACTTGCGATACGGATGTTCACTACGGATACTTCAAGTCCTGTCATATTTTCAATCGCATTTTTTACTCTGTCCTGTACTTTGGCAGATACCTCCGGAATGGAATAACCATAAGAGATATTCAGCGCAACGTCCACATTGACGGTTCCCTCAAGCACCTCTACTCGAATGCCTTTGGAAAGATTCTTCATGCCAAGCTTACTAACAAGTTCATTTGTAATGTTGCCAGCCATGGAACCTACCCCTTCAACCTCTGTAGCGGCAAGCCCTGCAATGATGGCAACTACTTCATCTGCTATCTTCACTTCTCCCAAATTACCATCCTTTATTTTAAATGTTTTTCTATCCTCACCCATCGCTAATTGCCTCCTAAGTGATATTATAAACTTATTATAACAGACTATTCTTGTTTTGGAAACTAAAATTTGTATAAAACCGGGATTATCTGTCAGAATGGTAGTATCTTTATCTTTAAATCAGTTTGATATAGACATCTAACTGCTGTTCTTACAATTCTGCCACTAAATCTGCAAATTCTCCGAGCTCTCCTCGTACCGCATAGGTTTCCAGGGCATTGTAATAATCCAGTCGATTTTCTTTTGCGATAGATACCGGCCATTCCCAACTGGCGGAACATGCCCCGCACCACTGATCCGTACTTCCTGATTCCGGTAAATACCACCAACTATAATATTTTCTGTCAAAATTGCATGAATATCCTTTACAATAGGTTCATCCAGTATTTTTCCTTCCGCAATGCACTTTTTAACATACTGATACGCCTTCTTGTGATTGACAACTTCATATATTTCACGCAGTTCTTTTCCGCCTACAGATATTCCATCTTCCAGTACTACCTTGGTTTCCATCAGCGTCAATGTATTACCTTCTATAGCTGTGGAATTATGTGTAAAAGTTAATTCAAAGTCTTTTTCATAGGAAGATAATATTGGCTTTGCACAGTTTTTGACTTTGAGTCATTTCGATAGTATGGCTCATGTGAACGTTAATACTTATCATAACCTAACTGATCGTCCATTTCGGCTTCTAACATTCCCTGAATTGTACTAGCCAGCAAATTTTTAAAGCGCCTTATATATCATTAACAGTTTCTATGCAAAAGTAGTTATTTTTTTAAACAAGAAGATTAAAGTGAAGAAACGCCAGAATCGACATCCACCGAATCTAGCGTTTCTTTATCATAGAATCATTTTACAGCCCTTTGCTTTTACTCGTCCTTATAAGTATTTCTTACATTTTTAAACTTTGTCTGTCCAGATACTGCTATTCCAACAACATCTAACACATCTACTTCTAATCCAGGATAGTACGGATAAAATCTATTTTGTTTCCATTGACTAACGGTCATATCTCCAGAAGCCTTTTTGAAAACCATTCATATGCTTGATCCAAGCAAGAAACGGCATCTCTACAAAATGTAATATTATATTTAGAATTATTCCGTATATAATAACAGTCAAAATAATATTGTGACATTTCTATTTTTGTTGTATCATATACAAATTTAATATCTGGATAATATACATCAACATTTGCAGAATAGATATATCCATTTTTCATCTCATAAATCCATAATAAATCATCAAGATAACTTGATGATTTCAAATACCGAACCCAATCTAAAAAAATAACTGCATCACAACACCTCATTTTTACGCAAAAAAAGAGAAGAAAGTTTTCACGTTCTTCTCATATTTTTGTCATATCAGAGTTCTATTTTCTTTTATTTTTTGGAGTGTGTATGCTACACACTATCTACACACTTTCGCTATCAAAATATGTGCCATTTTATACAATTTTATAATTTTCTGAAGCAAACCAAATACGGCTCTAAGTCTCTATTTCCGGGAAAACGCCTTATTTCCGGGAAGACGACCCTATTTCCGGGAAGACGACCTTATTTCCCTACAATCTCCGCCGTATCAATAAACTCATACGGTGTCGTCTGGTACACATAATAGTTCAGCCAGTTTGAGTAGAGGATATTCCCATGTGACCGCCACTCCAGCCTCGGCTTTTTCGTATCATCATCATCCGGATAATAGTTGACCGGGAGATCGATCGGCAGTCCTTTTTCTTTATCACGTTTGTACTCCTTGTCAAGTGTGACACGGTCATACTCCGGGTGTCCCATGACGAAAATGCGTCTGCCTTCGTCTGCGATTGCAAGGAACACACCTGCCTCATCAGACTCGGCAAGAATCGTCAGATCCGGTATTTTACGGATATCTTCCGCTCTCACTTCTGTATGTCTGGAGTGCGGTGCCATAAAATAATCGTCAAAGCCGCGGACTAACGGCACTTTGCGGTTCATGACATGATGTTCAAACACCCCGAATACCTTTTTGTCCAGCAGATGCTTTTTCAATCCATAATGATAATAAAGTCCTGCCTGTGCACCCCAGCATAAATGCATCGTAGATGTCACATGTGTTTTCGTCCATTCAAAAATATCACACATTTCCTTCCAGTAGTCCACTTCCTCAAATTCCATCTGTTCCACCGGAGCCCCTGTGATGATGAGTCCGTCAAAATAACGGTTTTTTACTCCATCAAACGTCTCGTAGAATTTGTTTAAATGGCTCATGGATGTGTTTTTTGACTCATGGGACGATACTGTGATAAATGTCACATTGATCTGCAGCGGTGTGTTCGACAGCGAACGCAAGAGCTGCAGCTCTGTGTCTTCTTTTAACGGCATTAAATTCAGGATTCCAATCTCAATAACGCGGATATCCTGATGTGTTGCTCGACTTTCATCCATAACAAATATATTTTCCTTCTCCAATATCTCTTTCGCCGGTAAATCACTCTGTGTTTTAATTGGCATAACATTCTCCATTCTCTGAGCAACTTGTTGCGAAGCGGCGACGGAAATTTCAAATTTCTGTCTGCCATAAAAGATATTTGTTTTGCTCAGAAACAAATATCTGTGTGGCAAATAAGCTATCGAGCTTATTTGCCACACTATTCTCCATTCTCTGCGCTGATTCCAAGCAGTACAAACAGTTCTGCTTCCGTGAGCACCGTGATTCCAAGTTCCTGTGCCTTTGCCAGTTTGCTGCCCGCACTCTCTCCTGCAACAACATAATCTGTCTTTTTCGATACGGATCCGGATACTTTTCCGCCGTATTTCTCCACCAGTTCCGCCGCTTCTTTTCTTCCAAGTGTCGGCAGTGTACCTGTGATGACAACTGTTTTTCCACTGACTGCCGAATCGATCGTCTCGGTCTCTTCCGCTTCCATGTTCACACCTAAAGACTTTAGTCGGGCGATCATTTCTTTATTTTTTTCATCATGGAAGAAACGGAAAATGCAGTCTGCGCTGACTTCCCCGACATCGTCCACCTCCATCAGGGCATCCCTGTCAGCATCCTCTAAATCAAGGATCGAAGGAAAACGTTTCATGATCGTCTTTGCGGCAGCTTTTCCAACATTCGGAATACCAAATCCGGTCAGAAGCATGTATGCATCATTTTCTTTTGCCTTTTCGATTGTTTCTAAAAGCTTGTCTGTATTCTTTTCTTTTCCGATAATACCCTGTTCGATCAACTCTTCCCTGTGATCTTTCAGTTCAAATATATCGGCAATATCCTTAATATACCCCAAACGAACAAGTTCTTCAATATAAACTGTACCAAATCCCTTGATATCCATGGCATCCCTGCCGACAAAGTTAATGATATGACGTTCTAACTGTGCCGGACAGTTTGGTGAAGTACACTTGATATCCGCAGTATCTTTTTCACGTTCCGTCTTTGCACCGCAGACCGGACAGACATCCGGAATCATAAAACGCTTCCAGCCGTCCGGTCTTTTTTCCTTGCGGACTTCTTTTACTTTCGGAATGATCTCTCCGGATTTGTAAACCACGATCGTATCGCCAATGCCGACATCTAAATCATCAATGAAATCCTGATTGTGCAGTGTTGCCCTTGAAACAGACGTTCCACACAGGCGCACCGGCTCAAACACGGCAGTCGGTGTGATCCTTCCGGTCCTTCCAACGGAAAGTTCAATATCAAGCAGTTTTGTTTCCTTTTCTTCCGGCGGATATTTGTATGCGATTGCCCATTTTGGAACTTTTGATGTATTTCCGAGCAGTTCCCTGTCCGAATAGCGGTTGATCTTAATGACCGCACCATCGATATCGTAGCCGAGATTTCCACGGTTTTCTCCGATCGCTGTAATTGCATTCCAGACTTCATCCGCTGTTTTGCATACTTTGTAATCTTCGATGATCGGGATGCCCTGTCTCTTTAAAAATTCATATCCCTGCGTGTGAGTCATAATGTCCATGCCACGCACCTGCTGGATATTAAATACAAACATGGAAAGTTTTCTCTCTTTTGTCACGCGGCTGTCAAGCTGACGCAGCGTTCCTGCTGCGCAGTTTCTCGGATTTGCAAAAATCTTTTTTCCAAGCAGTTCCTGCTGTTCATTGACTCTGTCAAAATCTTCATTTTTCATGTAGACTTCCCCACGGATCTCCAAATATTCCGGTTTGTCCTTTAATTTCTTTTTGACATCTGAGATCACTTTTGCGTTCGCGGTCACATCCTCGCCAAAATTCACACCATCACCGCGCGTCAATGCAAGTGAAAGATCGCCATTTTCATAACGCAGCGCCATGGACAGCCCATCAATCTTATATTCGACCACAAACTCCGGATCATCAAGCTGCTCTTTCATCTGCTCTACAAAATCAACGACCTCTTCTTTTGAGAAAACATCCTGAAGACTTAACATCGGCACATTGTGATGCACTAAGACTCCGGCAGTCCGCTTTGCCGTGCCGCCGACATGCTGTGTCGGAGAATCTTTTGTCACCAGTTCCGGATGCTCTTTTTCTAATTTTTTCAACTGCTGCATCAGCATGTCAAATTCATAATCAGAGATCTCAGGACTGTCCTGATTATAATATCTGTCACTGTGATAATTGATCTTATCCCTTAACTCTTTGATCTGTTCTTCCGGTGTCATCTGTCTCCTCCATCCCGTCCGTGAATCACTGTCGTATTTGATGAATCTTTTACCAGCCTCATCAACTCTTTATATTCCTGCGGAGTTACCTCGCGGTAAGTTCCGGCTTTTAAATCTCCCAGTTCAATATTCATGATACGGGTTCTTACCAGTTTTTCCACTCTATACCCAAAATATTCACACATGCGCCGGATCTGACGGTTCAATCCCTGTGTCAGTATAATGCCAAACTGCCTTTTCCCGATCCTCCATACTTTGCATTTGCGCGTCGTGGCATTTAATTCCACCAGTGGAACTCCTCCTGCAAGTCCACGCAGGAAACTGTCGGTCACGGGCTTGTTGACCGTGACGATATATTCTTTTTCATGCATATTTCCGGCACGCATGATGCGGTTTACAATGTCACCATTGTTTGTCATAAGCAATAAGCCTTCGGAATCTTTGTCCAGCCTTCCAATCGGATAAATCCGTTTCGGATAATTGATGTAATCCACGACATTATTCTTTTCCCTCTTTTCAGCGGTACATACAATTCCGGTTGGCTTGTGAAATGCCAGAAGTATCATTTCCTCTTCTTTTTTTACCGGCTTTCCGCAAAAAAGAACCGTCTGGTCTGGCAATACTTTTGCTCCCATGGAAGCAACCACACCATCTATCGTCACATTTCCTGCTTCTACCTGACGGTCCGCCTCTCTTCTTGAGCACACGCCTGCCTCGCTGAGATATTTATTGATTCTGACTGGCTCCTGCATTTTTCACCTTTCTCTTTCTGCACAAAAGCGGAGACTTATCTTTAAAGTCTCCGCCATTTCTACTGTGGCTACAAGTCTGTTACTAAAAATGTGCCATCCATTGTATATTGAACATTTACTGTAACAGGGAAGTCTTAATATAACCGGTCTGTCCATTCCAGGTTACCTTTGTCCATCCCTCTGCATAGCTCATAACTACCGTGACCTTCTCACCGGAAAAAGCTGTTCCGATCTTGCTGTCGTTCTCGCTCATTCCCGAACGGATATTTATGGAATCACTCAGCGTAATGACTGTTCCCTCAGCTATAAAATTGCTTGTGGTCGTCTGCTCTTCATTTCCACCGTTATCTGAATCAGAATCGGAATTTTTCGTTGTAAGATACTCTGTCTTAATATATCCGGTCTGTCCGTTATAATTTACAACACTCCACTCTCCATCTGTACCTGTTCTTGTAAGTGCTGTGCCTTTCTCTAACGTTCCAATTTTATCGGATTCTGTATCTGCGGCTGCTCTGACATTTACAGTATCTACCGCATAAACGGTATCCGGCTCACCCTGTGTCGGTGTATCTTCCGCCGGCCGCTCCGTATTCTCCTCCGGTGTCTCAGTCTGCTCTGATTCTGTTGTTTCTTCCGGAGCCTGCTCTGTGCTCTCTGTCTCGGTATTCTGGCTGACGATCGTGCCTGCCCACTCAGTGATCGCATTCGGAATCGTCGTGGAGATCATCTCACTTAACTTATCATCCGAAGCAATGGCCGTGTCATATTTACCCTGTACTTCTTTCTGAAGTGTATTGACATCTTCGCTGTCCTCGTACTCACTGATCAGGTTCTGAATGCTTGTATCTAACGCATTTTCTTTAATCTTTAAATTGTACTGGCTGTAAAGGTTATCAATGTATACACTGCCATCTTCATTCGTGCGCACATAGAAGAAATCCAGTCCCGGCGCAACCGTATCTACATCTTTAAATTTCACTTCAACATAAACGGATACAAGATAAGAAGATGCATCAAGCCCCTGTTTTGTGTAGCATTTGATATTCTGGTATGCATCTACATACTGGCTGAATACGGAAATATAACTTTTTTCATTTTCAGACAGCGGGGTTGCGATTGTTGAAAGTGTATCCGTGTCTCCCGCTGCATATGCGGTATAGTACTGGTTGATCAGTGTATTTACATCTTCATGTGCATCCACCTCAAACTCCTGTTTTGCGTCATCTGATGCCTCTGAAGCTACCTCTGTTGCCGCAACATTCTGTCCATTCTGTGGCTGTTTCGGAGATCCGACCTTTACTAAAATAAGTACCATTGCAAGGAACAATACCCCTGCTGTAATATAACGCACATTCTGTTTTATAAATGTAAGAATCTTATTTGTTTCTTTATTGCCTGTCTCTTTATTTTCTGTATCTTTTTTTAATTTATCATCAACATTTGAAGAAGCCATTGTATTTTCCATCCCTTTCCTTTTGTTGTATAAAACGCCATAAAATATGTAACAGGCGTAACATATAACATGCCGCCTGCTATCTGACTGTCAAAATGCACCCGGCGGGAATCGAACCCGCATTGCCGGAGTCGGAGTCCGGTGTTCTATCCATTAGACTACGGTTGCCTGCTCTTACTATTATAAGGGATCTGCAGCATAAAAAAATGTTACTTTTTTACGCACGTTTTATCATAGCAGACCATAAAATAATTGTCAACAAAAAATGCCGGTGCAGGTTACGGCATTCTTCCTCATGCGTGTATTTTCCTGCTTTCCGGCATTTCTTAAAATTTAATGAAGATATTTTAACATGCGATCCATCAGATCTTTTTTCTCACTTTCAGATTCTTTTCCCATCATGACTGCCACCCACACTGCGGTCTTTGATATTTTCCCTTCGCCCAGAAAACGGATATCCTCTTCGCTCTCGCTGTTTTCGCGGTACCGGCTCACAACCCGGTTTAATTTCGAAAATATCTCCATCAGTCTGCCAAAATCATTTTCTCTTTCTAAAATCATGGTTTCACCATGATTTCTTTCTTCCCCCGCGGTTGCAATGATCTGCATGCACAGATGCAATTCACCCGTGATATCAGATGCCTCCATTAATACATCCGGTCTTTTTTCTCTTGTCTCCAAAAAAATTTTCTTTGCCAGATCAACATCGCGGTTTCTGAAACATTCGGCAAGACACCTTTTTAATTCACCGGTCTCTGCCTTTTCTCCAAGCATTCCCACTTTGCACTCATATACACGCAGCTTTTTCACTGTAACCCACACAAGCAGGAGAAATTCGGAAATAAATCCAAATACTCTTTTATGGTAGGCATCTTCCCCCGTTTCTAATTCGATCCGCTCTGCCACCTCAAAGAAAATGGAAAACAGCCAGGATGCATATTCATCAAATAATATTTTTGAAGTGACAAGGATATTTCCAAAATAAGTCTGTCTGCCATTTACAAGCTGTTCAAATGCATCCGCATATTCCGGATATTTCTCTGTAATGACCTTTCCTGTCATCTCCAGTGCCCGTATATTGTGGTTTGCCAAAAATCCGTCGTAATAAGAATTGTTTAACAGGACTTTTTTGGTCGTGACCAGATCGTATTTTCTTAACAGTTCCCGGTATTCCTTCTCCGTATAGATCTGTTCTTTTTCGTTGATCAGATACCGTCTGTAATGGCAGGTGCCGACATAATCGGCATCATGGCAGTTTTTCCAGATCCAGTAAAACCCGGTCAGCTCACTGTAATAACAGTTCAGCGCTGAGATCTGTTCTCCCGTATCATCCCCCAAATATCCCAGATTCTCCCCGCATGCCCTTCCGACATGAAGCGGTACATAAAGCGGATCCGGCAGGGGTGTAAATTTTTTGTGTGTCATGGTATATATGCGCATGGACATGATGTGTCCTCCTTTGTATTCCTGTTGATACAATTTTTTTTACATCATCTGCTAATAAACTATACCACAACTATCCTGTTTTTTTAACCGATCCCGTGTTCTTTTTTTATCATTTCTTTCATCCCGGTTAAAATATCCGCTGATCTTTTCAACTGCATTTTTTCTTCCTCGTCCAGTGAGATCGGTATCACGTTCTCCACACCGTCCTTTCCGACAATGGCAGGCATGCTGATCACAATATCTTTCATTCCGTAAATGCCATGCATCATGGAAGATACCGGAAGGATCGACTGTTCATTTCGGATGATACATTCACAGATCCGCTTTACCGCCATCGCAATCCCATAATAGGTCGCATGCTTGCGTTCAATGATCTCGTAAGCGCTGTTTCTTACTTTTTCATAGATACGGTTTTCGGATTCCTCATGCATAAAATGACCACGCATTTCGCAAAAATCACTCAGACGGACACCGGAAATATTCGCATTGGACCATGCGGCAAGTTCACTGTCTCCGTGTTCCCCGATGATAAACGCATGCACACTGCGGTTATCTACCCCTAAATGCTCCCCGATCAGATATTTTAACCGGGCGGTATCAAGCACTGTCCCGGAACCGATCACGCGGTGTTCAGGGAAACCGGAAAGTTTCAGTGCCGTGTAGGTAAGGATATCGACCGGATTGGATACGATAAGAAGGATTCCCTCACAGCCGCGCTTTGCGATCTCCGGGATGATCTGTTTGTATATCTCCACATTTTTGTGGATCAGATCAAGCCGCGTCTCATCCGGCTTCTGGTTTGCACCCGCCGTGATGATAATAATTCCGGCATCTACAATGTCATCATAGTCCCCGTCATATATTTTTACCGGTCTTGCAAATGGAAGTCCGTGGCTTAGATCCATCGCTTCCCCCTCCGCCTTCGCGTGATCTGCATCAATCATGACCATCTCCGAAAAAATACCGCTCTGCATCAGCGCAAATGCCGATGATGCGCCCACGAATCCGCAGCCGATCATTGCCGCTTTTCTGATATTCATTTTGTCCATATGATTTTCCTGCTTTCTGCCGCATGAATGTGGCTTTTTCTCATAGTGTTTCCTGTTTGCCGGAAAATTTATGCAGCTATTTTTCTTTTATGTATCCGGAACGAAAATGAATTCCATACCCGGCAAAATCTACACGAAAAAAGGATGCCGCCAAACGACGACATCCCATATCCTCTTACGCAACAACATCCTCAAACTGTGAATTATAAAGATTTGCATAAAATCCATTTTTTTCAAGCAGTTCTTCGTGATTTCCCTGCTCCACGATATCCCCGTCCTTCATGACAAGGATCAGATCCGCATTGCGGATCGTTGAGAGTCTGTGTGCAATGACAAAACTGGTTCTGCCACGCATCAGATTATCCATCGCTTTCTGGATTGTGACCTCGGTTCTCGTATCAACCGAAGATGTTGCCTCATCGAGGATCAAAATCTTATTGTCCGCAAGGATTGCCCTTGCGATCGTAAGGAGCTGCTTCTGTCCCTGTGAAACATTGCTTGCATCCTCATTTAATTCCATCTGGTAACCACCCGGAAGTGTCTTAATGAAGTGGTCAGCATGTGCCGCTTTCGCCGCTGCAATGACCTCTTCATCTGTAGCTTCTAAACGTCCGTAACGGATATTTTCCATGATCGTTCCCTTAAACAGCCAGGTATCCTGCAATACCATTCCAAACGCATCTCTTAATTCCCTGCGGTTAAAATCCCTGACATCATGACCGTCTAATTTGATGGAACCGCTGTTTACATCATAAAAACGCATCAGAAGCTTTACCATCGTAGTCTTTCCTGCGCCGGTCGGCCCAACGATTGCAATCTTCTGCCCCGGTTTGACATGTGCACTGAAATCTTTGATGATCGTCTGATCCGGGTTGTAACCAAACTGTACATGATCAAAATCGACGGTTCCGGTTACGGCACTCACATCTGCCGGATGTTCTACGGTCTGATCTTCCTCTTCCTCATTTAAAAACTCAAACACACGCTCAGATGCTGCCGCCATCGACTGTACCTGATTGATGACCTGTGCAATCTGCTGGATCGGCTGTGTGAAGTTTTTTACATACTGGATAAATGCCTGGATATCACCGATCGTGATCGTTCCACGGATTGCAAGCAGTCCACCGGATAAAGCCACTGCTGCGTAACCGAGATTTCCGACAAACATCATGATCGGCTGCATCATACCTGACAAAAACTGTGATTTCCATGCAGACTGATATAAAATCTCATTGGTGCGGTTAAATTCCTCAATCGTGTCTTTCTCACGGTTGAATGCCTTGATGACTAAATGCCCGCCATAAACCTCCTCGACCTGTCCATTGATATGACCTAAATATTCCTGCTGGTCTTTGAAGTATTTCTGGGATTTTTTGACCACAAATGAGATCAGTGCCATGGAGATCGGCAGGATCACGATTGCAATCAGCGTCATTAACGGGGAGATACTTAACATCATGATCAGCACCCCGACTAAGGTTGCAACCGACGTGATGATCGTTGTGATACTCTGGTTTAATCCCTGTCCTAAGGTATCAACATCATTGGTGATTCTCGATAAAACTTCTCCGTAAGTACGGCTCTCAAAATACTTCATCGGCATGCGGTTGATTTTCCCGGAGATTTCTTTACGCATGCGGTAGCAGATCTTCTGCGTTACACCGGTCATAATCCAGCCCTGAATAAAGTTAAATGCCGCACTGCACACATAAAGCCCTAACACAAATAAAAGGATCTGTCCGATATAGGTAAAATCGATGCTTCCCGTGCCCTGGATCTTTGCCATCAGTCCTTCGGAGAGCGCTGTGGTTGCCTTTCCTAAAGTCTTAGGCCCGATTACATTAAATACCGTGGAAGCCGCCGCAAAAATCATGACTACAATAATTGCAGCTTTAAAATTTCCAATGTAAGATAACAGTTTTCCCAGAGAACCCTTTAAATCCTTCGGTTTTTCTCCCGGCTGCATGCCGCGCCCCATCGGTCCTCTGCCACGGTGCTGCATTCTAACTTTTTCTCTTTCATTACTCATTGACAGACACCTCACTTTCCTCTATGCCAAGTTCTTTTGCCGAAAGCTGTGAACGTGCGATCTGCTGGTATGTCTCACAGTTTTTCAGCAATTCTTCATGCGTACCTTTTCCGACGATCTTTCCATCATCAAGCACAAGGATCTGTTCTGCGTGTAAAATTGTACTAATTCTCTGCGCTACAATGATGACTGTGCTGTCTTTTACTTTCGATGCCAGTGCTTTTCGAAGTGCCGCATCCGTCTTTAAGTCAAGTGCAGAGAAACTGTCATCAAACACATAGATTTTCGGCTGTTTTGCAATCGCACGTGCAATGGCAAGACGCTGTTTCTGTCCACCGGAAACGTTGCTTCCGCCCTGTGCAATATCGCTGTCGTATTTTTCCTGTTTCTCCTCAATAAAATCGGCTGCCTGTGCGATTGCTGCCGCCTCTTTGATCTGCTCATCTGTGGCGTCTCGTTTTCCAAAACGCAGGTTTGACGCGATCGTACCGGAAAACAGTACACCTTTCTGCGGCACAAAACCGATTTCTTCCCTCAAATCTTCCATACGGATATTCCGGATATCCTGACCGTCTAAGGTAACACTTCCGCCTGTGACATCATAAAGTCTTGGAATCAGGTTGACCAGCGTGGATTTTCCACATCCGGTACTTCCGATGATTGCCGTTGTCTTACCCGGCTCCGCTGTAAAATCAATATCCTCCAACACATCTGCCTCCGCTCCCGGATAGCGGAAGCTGACATGTGAAAAACGGATCACACCTTTGTGTTCTCTTAATTCTTCCGGATTTTTTGCATCTTCTATGGAAGACTCTGTGCGGATAACCTCATCGATACGTTCTGCTGCTACTGCTGCACGCGGAAGCATGATCGACATTGCTGTCAGCATTAAAAATGCCATAACGATCATCATCGCATAGGTGATGAATGCAGTCATGGAACCGACCTGCATGGAACCGGCATCGATTTTGTGCGCGCCTACCCATACGATACCTACGGTCAGAAGATTCATAATCAGCATCATACCCGGCATCATAAATGTCATGACACGGTTTGTAAACAGCATGGTCTTTGTCAGATCTTTATTTGCAGCATCAAAACGTTTTTCTTCCTCTGTTTCCCTGCCGAATGCACGAATGACGGAAAGTCCTGTTAAGATCTCTCTGGATACCAGATTGATCTTATCGACCAGTTTCTGCATCAGCTTAAAACGAGGCATTGTAACAGACATCAATACCATGACATAGCCAAGGATCACAAGGATTGCCAGAATAATGATCCATCCCATTCCTGCTCCTGTCTGGATGATTTTTAATACACCTCCGATGCCAAGAATCGGCGCATAGGCAACCATACGGATCATCACTGCAGATACCATCTGAATCTGCTGGATATCATTCGTACTTCTGGTAATTAAAGATGCAGTGGAAAAATGATCCATCTCCGCGTTAGAAAAACGAACCACCTGTCCAAATATCTTTCCTCGCAGGTCACGTCCGATTCCGGCACCGATACGTGCACCAAAAAATCCTACCAGAACCGTTACCACACCCATAAGAAGTGCCATCGCAACCATCCTGCCACCGGCTGACCAGAGATAGGATGTCTGTACCTTATCAATATCCACTCCTGCCGCTGTATCACAGCTTACTGCATACGCGATACCCATTGATTTTACCAGAGAACTTCCCATGGTATCGATCGTATCAGAAACGGTATCACGCATGGATAAGATCTGTTCCTCTGTCATTGCCCCTGACGCTTCCATGGCGGCAAAAATTGTACGCATATCCACGCAATTCGTAACCACGGTATTTCCGTCGTCATCCTCGACTTCTTTCTCAAAAGATGTAAGCGGCACTCCCATGGACTCCCCGATCTGCTCGATACTCATGTTATCAAGCATCGCCTGATCCATTCCGGTCTGTTTTGCCACACTCTCTTTAAATGTCTGCTCATCCACCGATGACATCTGATAGTTCATCAGAAGAGGAAGAAGCAGCGTATCATCCAGTTCATCTAACTGTTTTTTATCTGTAACGGTCAGACGGTAAACATCTCCGTCCTTTTCGTAACTGTTTTCCCAGCTTTCCTTCTCCTCATCGGCCATAAAAAGCTGTGCCAGTGTAAACTCATCCTCCGTTACTGCCTCCGGCAGCACATGCTCCACACCTTTGTTCTGGATTCCGACATCAATAATATCCGATGTGTATGCCGGAAGAGACAGATCACACCACGCCTGTACAACTAACAGTGCAACAACAATGATCAGTCCCTTCCAGTACGGGAGCATATTTTTAAATATTTTGCTCATGTCCTATTCTCCTTTTTGTCTCATTTTTCGGTCTTCGATTTCTTCCCTCGACGCCTCGTAAAGCTCATTCAGGCAATCGATCAGCTGTTCCATGTCATCCCGGTCTATTTTTGAGATGACTGCATGCGCAAAGCTGCTCATGATCTGCTCGCACTCTTCCTGCTTCTGTTCCCCGGATGCCGTCAGCTTCACATAAGTATTGCGCCTGTCTGCTTTGTTGACGTCGCGCTCAATGTATCCTTTATCTTCCAACGTCTTTAAGGTGCGTGAAACTGCAGGTCCCTTCGCTTTCAGCTTTGCGGTCAATTCGGAAACCGTCAGTTCTTCCTTTTCCCCACTGCAGTGCTTGATCGCCGCCATCGTCATGCCCTCAAGTTTCGTGATATCCGGCACCAGATCACCCATATGCAGTTTGTGAAACTGATACAGCGCAAAAAAAAATCTTGTAAATAAATCATCCATTCCTGTTTTTCTCACCTCATTATTTAACATTGTTATATATTTTCTTTGTTATTTATTTACAGTGGCATATATTAACACAGGGAAGATACCACGTCAAGTATCTTCCCTGCACTTTATCCATTCTTTATATTTTCTTTATTTTTTATTCACATCCCTCATGCAGCATAGCGAGCGTTTGCTGCATTTCTTCCAGTTGAAACTGTCCCGGTGCACTTTTCTTTCCATGCGACGCAAATGTCACACAGGAACCAAAAGTTTCTCCGCTCACTCTGCTGACTGCCCCCAGTTTTCCCATGGACACGGTAATGATCGGTGTTTCTTGATTTTCACTGTGAAATTCAGAAGTAACGGCAAGCAGCCGCAATACATCTTCCGTTGTTTTTGGAGTCACAACAAGTTTGACAATATCCGCACCTCCTTCACACATATGGTCAAGCAGCATCCGCATTACATCTATCTGCGGTGTTCCTTCCAGATCATGATGTGATGCCACAACTTTCTTCCCCTTTTTTTGAATTTCCCGGATCCGCTTTGCCGCATGTTCCTCCTCAAAAAATTCCAGATCGATCAGATCCACACATTCTGACTCTGCCGCAAGATCGTGCAGATCATTTAATGTTTCCCGGTCAACCGACACCACTCCACCCTGTTTTGCAGTACGAAATGTATACAAAAACAGTTTTTTCTTTAATAAAGGCGCTATCTGCTGCAATATTTCCCGCACTTCATTGTAGTCGGTGTAATGTTCAAATGCATCCAGCCTCCATTCGATCATGTCTGCATCCGATTTCACGAGATATTCCACTTCTTTTATAACTTCTTCTTTCGTTTTTTCGAGAACCGGAACGCATATGAGCGGACGTCCCGTTCCGACCTCTGTTCCTTTTATTTTCATGCCAGACACCTCCCTGCCATCTCACAATCATCTTCTTTTTTCATTATAACCAACCCCCTCCTGTTATGCAAATATTTGACATCTTCTGCAATATCATTTAATATAATTTTTGATTTTAGCGCTTAGAATGGAGTTTTTTGTGTGAAAAATAAGTTTGATAGCTTATTTTTCGCAATAAGTTGCTCAGAAATGAGGATTATTATGAGTTTTACATTTTTAAACCAGCTTCCTTCTCCGGCAGAGATCAAACGTGATTTTCCGCTGTCAGAAGAATTAAAACAGTTAAAAAAAGAACGGGATGCTATGATCTCCGACGTTATCACCGGAAAAGATGACCGTTTTCTCGTTATCATCGGACCTTGTTCCGCAGACCGGGAGGACGCTGTCTGTGATTATGTCAGCCGCCTCACAAAAATCCAGGAGGATGTTGCCGACCGTCTGATCATCATTCCGCGTGTTTATACAAATAAGCCGCGTACTACCGGCGAGGGCTATAAGGGTATCGCCTCCCAGCCGGATCCGGAAAAAGCGCCTGACATGATCGAAGGTCTGATTGCCATGCGTAAAATGCACATCCGTGCGATTAAAGAGAGCGGTTTAACCTGTGCAGATGAGATGCTCTACCCGGAAAACTGGGGGTATGTCGAAGATCTTCTCTCCTACGTTGCCATCGGTGCACGTTCTGTCGAGGATCAGCAGCACCGTCTGACGGTCAGTGGTTTTGATGTCGCATCCGGTATGAAAAACCCGACCAGCGGCGACTTTTCTGTTATGCTCAACTCCGTATATGCGGCACAGCACCCACATCATTTCGTATACCGTGGTTACGAAGTGGAGACAAGCGGCAACCCGCTGACACATGTTGTTCTGCGCGGCGCAGTCAGCAAACACGGTAACTCCACACAGAATTACCACTACGAAGATCTGATCCGTCTGTGTGACATGTACGAAAAAATGGATCTTGTCAATCCGGCAGCCGTTGTGGACGTAAACCATTCCAACTCCGGCAAAAAATATAAAGAACAGATCCGTATCGTAAAGGAAGTCATGCACAACCGTCAGGTTTCTTCTGAAATTCAGAAGATGGTAAAAGGTGTTATGATCGAGAGTTATATTGAGGAAGGCTCCCAGAAGATCGGCGAACACATCTACGGTAAATCCATCACGGATCCTTGCCTTGGCTGGGAAGATTCCAAAAATCTGATTTATACGATTGCAGATATGTGCCGTTAAGATTTTTTACCTGTACCGGCAGCTTCTTGAAATCTCATAATGAAAAAAGGAACTCCATTTCTGTGAGTTCCTTTTTTATTATTCATGACAATAGAGTGTTTGCAGAACATGCATTCTATTGTTTCTACTACTATCCTCTCGGATGTGCTTTCAGATACACTTCCCGGATTCTTCCCTGCCCCATCTGCGAATAAATCTGTGTCGTAGAAATATCAGAATGTCCTAACATCTCCTGCACCGACTTTAAATCTGCTCCATTGCTGATCAGATGTGCCGCAAACGAATGGCGCAGCGTATGCGGTGTGATCTCCGATTCGATCCCCGCCTTCTTCCCATAAAACTTGATCAGTTTCCAGAAACCCTGACGGCTCATTGCACCACCGGTACAATTCGTAAACAGCCACGGACAGTCCGCCTGGCTGATCAGATGATCTCTTCCATCCTGCATATATCTTGTCAGTGCCTCCCTTGCGACATTCCCAAATGGAATGATCCGTTCTTTATGGATATCCGTACAGATCACATACTCCATCTGAAGATTCAGATCCGAGACTTTTAACGATATCAGCTCCGACACACGGATCCCTGTCGCGTAAAGCAATTCAAGCATCGCCTTATCCCGCAGCTCTTTCGGTGTATTTCCGGACGGCTGCTCTAACAAAAGCGTCACTTCTTCCGTGGTCAGGATACGCGGCATCGTTTTTTCAATCTTAGGTGCTTTCAAACGCCATGCCGGATCCGACTCGATTCTCCGCTCCTTTTCAAGAAAATGAAAAAAAGCTTTCATTGATGCAATGCTCCTTGAAACCGTCGCCGGTTTCCGTCCTTCACGTTCTAAAAACATAACATATGCATTCAGATTTGTCTCCGTAACGGCAGACACCCCGTATACATTCTGCGCTTCCAGATATTCATTCATCTTGCGGAGATCACGTTCATAGGAAACTTCCGTATTCTTTGATGTCTGTTTTTCATTGTGAATATATTCAATAAAATCCATAATGTCATGTGTCATGTTTTTTTCCTGACTTTCTTTTTATCCTGTGTATTTTTTCATTATAATGATAAGCAGACCGAAAAGCAATCTTTTCAAAAATTTTTTACGATCATCTTAAGGAGCGGAATATTGATATAAGCTTCTGCAAATACGCCGCCGATTACCAGTATTACTGCCACCCCATAAAATACAACAGATTCTACCGCCTGTTTTATGCGGATTTTCGGATTACATACCGGTGGCCGGTACTGTCTGCTGTTTTTGCCACAAAAGCGGCACCATAGTACCGCAGCCACATAAAAAAATGCCTGTGGAAGCAGACCGACAAACGCAACTGCAACACCACGGATTCCAAGATCCGCAATCGCCATTGCAAGAAAAAATCCAAATGTTCCTGTCAGAAGACACAACCATACCGTCGATGCCACCGCATATCCGCACCCTTCCCCAAACAAAAAGAAAAAAAATGCGAACTTTCCCCGTTTCCAAAGCAGCTGCCAGAACAGTCTTTCCGGTGAAATGCTGCTATATGCGAACTGTTCTAAAATCCATATATTTAATATCCGGCAAAGATCCCCTGTCTTATACTTTAACAGGTTTGCAAGAAAAACACCCACAAAAAATACAGGCAGAAACAGGCATCCTTCTTTTTTCACACACGCCCCACATACACTTTTCTTCAGTTTATGCGTTTTTCTCCTGATTCAGAAGATTTTTATATGCCAAAAGTGCAGAAACTGTTTTGGCATCCTGTAATTTTCCATCGTAGATCATCTGACAGAGTTCATCGATGTCATGTGCCTCGACATCAAGGAACTCTCCCTCATCTAAATGCTGATGTCCCGGTTTTAAATTACGCGCTAAATACACATCAATGAACTCGTCACAAAATGCAACTGTTGTTTTAAGTGACAAAAGATGCGTAAGATCATCACTGCGGTATCCCGTTTCCTCCTCTAACTCCCGTGCAGCACACACCTTTGTGTCTTCTGTAACACTGTCTCTTGATCCCGCCGGTATCTCAAGTGTCATACGGTCGATTGCATTCCGGTACTGACGCACCATCAGAATCTTTCCGTCTCCGCGTACCGGAACAACGGCTGCCGCCCCTTTTCTGTGTGAAATAAAATCCCATTCTTCGAGTTTTCCGTCCGGCAGCTGCATCGTATCTGTATAAATATCCAGAATGGCTCCATTTTTTACCAGTTCTCTTTTTACTCTCTTAACCTGTTGGTCCATACAATATTCCTCCGCTTCAATATATTCCAAGTCTGTTATTTTTTTACAGTATCTGTTCTTATTGTACCACCCTCTGCCTTTATTTTCCATCTGCTTTTATACAATTTGGACACGACGAAGGCGACTTGTTACTGTTCGCAGGCAAGTGAATGGCATAGCATCGGACACTGACACACCTTTCCACCAGCTCTTATCCTGTGCGGATGAACAGATGTACTTAGCAAAGCAACGGCTAAAAGCCAAAAATAAACCGTCAGATAAATAAAGTGTTAAAACTTTCCTCATCTCTTTCCAAAAAAGATTAAGGAATATGCCAAAATCTCCTTTTTATAAACTTGACTGTTATACTGATTCTATCAAATTTATGAAAAGGAGATTTTACTATGACAGGCATTGAAATCGTTTTTTCTGTCATCGGGATTGGCATTATCATCGGAGGGTTTGTTTACGCAATTTACGATTCTTACTGTCAGTCAAAAGATTATCGTACATCCAGGAAAAAATAAGCTGCACACCTCTGTGTGCAGCTTATTTTTATGCCATCATACGGATACCATTTCTGATATTCTGACCTTCCATCACTTTCATGTTTCTGCCAGCCTGATTTTCCAGCATCTGCATGCCACCTTTCTCAGCCTGACTCTCCAACATCCGGTATCCTACCCGCGGGATCGTTGTAATATACTCCGGTTCTAAAGGAGAACTTTCTATTTTTTTCCGGATATTCGTCATATTGACACGAAGGATCCTGCTGTTTTGCTCTGCATATGGTCCCCATATTTTTCCCAAAAGCATCTGATATGTTACAACCGTACCAGAATTTAACGCAAGACTTTCTATGATCCGGTATTCCACCGGTGAAAAATGAACCTCCGTTCCTCCAAGCAAAACCTGTCTTTTTGTAAAATCAACCTTAAGATTTCCTGCCTCGTAATATGTATGCGCACCTGCCGAAATTCTTCTGCGTAATGCGGAAAAAATCCGTGCCGCAAGTTCCTTCTCATGAAACGGTTTTACCATATAATCATCTGCTCCGGCATATAATGCCTCCACTTTATCAAGGTAGCTGCTCCGTTCCGACAGGATTATAATCGGGCAATCCGTCCACTCCCTGAACCACTGGATCAAGGTGATCCCTTCCATATCAGAAAATTTATTATCCATCAGAATCAGATCCGGACAGACACCGGTACTCATCTCCATTCCCTGTTTTCCACTTCCTGCAATATAAATCTTGTAATTTTCTTTTTCCATTGCCCTGCGGATCAGATAAGAAATGCTTGTATCCTCATCGATCAGTAATATTTTTGCTCTGTCACTTATTCTATTTTCTATCACGTTAATACGCCTCCTGTAATATCATCTTTTTATTCAATTACAGGAATACGTTTTGCCTTCTTACCATCAACAAGATGTATGTATTTTATATTCTGCCACAGTATGATCATATGGCTGCTAAATCTTTTTAGTGCCATATGCAGAATAACTGCCGGGATCATTAAAAGTACATATACTTCTACTAAAAACCGTAACATCTGAAAACGGCTCTGATTCTGTTCACCCAGCGCAGCTTCACTCTGTGTCGTTCGCGCAAGTGTAGCCGCCGGTGTTTCTTCCGGGAGACCGCATGCCTGACGTTCTGCTATTTCCGGTCCCGTCAACCGGTCTGTGTGATATTCTTCTAGTTCACATTCCCCTGCCTGGTCTGCATTTTGTCCTTCTATTCCATACTTCAGGAGCCCGCCTGCGGTCAGCTCAAAACTCTGTGGTGTCTTTTCATACAAATGCAGTGTATCTGTCTGCGGTAAAAACTGAAAGAAAGATATTACGATAAATCCAATCAGGATAAACAGAAACCACTTATGCTGTTTTACTCTCTGCATTTGCCACACCACCTTTCTTTCACTCATTTTCAGATGTATTTTAACATATATTTTACATCCTGGCACTATTTTTTTCAGAATTCCGTCTTTCTCTGATTCCATATATGCAAAAACTGCCGTACCGGTCATTTATGACACCGGTACGGCAGTCTCTTTATTTTTCATACAATAGATTGCACGCTCTGCGTGCAACCCCATTGTCACGAATCATTTCATCTAATGTTAATACTGTTTTTCTCATATGCCCTCCTATATGGAAATTATATCATATTTGGAATATATAAAGTAAAAATATGTCGATAAATAGTTATTGTTGACATATATTATAAAAGAGCAGACTTTCATCTACTCTTAGATTGGTGGTGATATAATGAATATTGATTTATCCAAACTCATTCCTCAACCGAACCTACAAAATCTATCGTACGCTTCGGAATTTCTATCTCAGGTTTCGGCACAACCATTAAAAGAAAATTCAACTGTTGTACATGCTGTATCAGTTCCAACGGCTTGCCAGATGTGTCCTCTCCACGGAAACAGACCAAGTTGTAGCCAATGTAACCGATTTCTTTGACAAGAATTGTTATTGAATTCTGGAATAATGTTTAGTCTACTCTTTTTTATTACACCATATTTCCAATATTATTTACTCCATCAAAGAAATTCTGAACAGCATTCGGATTGCTCATAAGAGCAATTGTAAGCTGTCCTGCACAAGTAGCCAACGTATTGAGTGAGAACTTTCCAAACTTTTTAGACTTTTCTTTAACTGCATTCCAAACCGTATCGTTCCTGATGTTATCAAGCAATTGGTGTCCACTCCATGTAAGACCTATAATGTCAGCTTGCATTAGGCTTCCTCTTACAAAATATGGGTTCTTTGCACAATCAATGAAACCTTCTTTTGTCAATAATTCAAGTGCATAAGTCAATTCTTCTTTATTGTATTTAGAAAACTTATCCGAAACAAGTAGCTGCCCAAATGGTAATTCGTTACGATAATTAGGGTTTGAAGAATCCTTGTAATCCAAATCTTTTTCAATAAATAATAAAATATCTCTTACATAGTCGTGATTTAATCTCATGGTAAACAACTCCTTTATAGAAAGCAGGTAAAAACATGTTTGAAACTATTAAAAAAACCTGTCAAAAATTCAACACCGCTCTTGAGCATAATGGCAATCCAACTGATGAAGAAAAAATGGCATTGGGATATCTCAATCTTGATCTTGCCAAAGCAATAATCGAGGATTTAGATGAACATAATGCAAAATGCATTGCAAAAATCATTCTTGGATTTGTTGAATAAATGACATATTTATGCAGAGGGTAAATCTAAGCCCTCTGTTTATTTGATAGGAATATTTTACCACTGATTATTATACAGGTATAGTCTGAACATGTGTTTACCATTTCGCCCCACAATTTTTACAGTGCATTGTGTTTCTTACGTCCGAACTGAATAGTCCAAACATTGCACCTCCGAATATTTTCTTTCCTGTTGAAATCTTTTCTACATTAAGTGAGCCACATGTAGGACATTTTGGTACTCTACTCTATTATTTTGATTTGGAAATTATATATTCCTCAATAAAAATAATATCATTCTCCCAATCTTCTATTGCAGTTGAAAAGTCCTTATTATATTGCTCGTTCCGCAAGAATATTAATCCTTGTAGATGCTTTATAATTTCATATCCTCTCATGATTTTATTATCAATAACATATTTAAGAATTTTATGCCTTTGTATCTCGTTTAATCCATGAGTTCCAACTTTATACCCATATAAAGCCAATTTAGAAAATTCTTGGAAACCATCAGTTATCATGGGAATAGAACCATCATTGCACATATTGAGAACAATTTTAGGGAAGAAATTTCTTTTATGCCAGTATTTAATCTGAGTCTCAGAGATATAATATTTTCCTGTTATTTTATTATATGCAACTAAAATAGTACTTGTTCTATTTGTGTGAAGATCCTTAATTGTCATCTCATAATCTATCGTCTGAGAAGGGTTTAATTGTAAGAACCCTTTGAATACATATAATTCTACAATACTATTATCAGATAAAGTAGTTATGACCTTATTTGAACCATGTCTTTCATCTTCATACAAGTTATAACTTGACTTCTTTGTTGATGTATTCGTTTTATTGGCACTTTCCGTTGGATAATAGAATGTATTATTTTTAAATACTTCTTTATTATATTTACATTTCAGAGCATATGGGACACATTTTCTATCAGCAAAAATGCACCATCCTTTTTTATTACAAGGACAGTTTTGTTTTATTTTTTCTTGATTTTGATTGATTTTTGGTGTTGAAACTTTTTGTACAGGAATATTTGTATTATCTTGTTTTTTATAATTATTTTGCTGATGTTTTTTCTTCTTTTTATGTTTTGATTTAGGGGAAAATTTCATAATATAAATCCTACCAAGTGCTACCACAATCATTGCATTTGTGTGTTTTACCAATTTTACTACTGGCAAGACCAAACATGCCGACTGATACAGCTCTATTTACTGTGCCAATTTTTGTGACATTTGTTGAATGGCAATATGGACATTCAACTGATTTGCTAGTATTTGATGTATCAATATAATATTCTTTTGACTTGCTACCATTAATTAAAGTTTTAATACAAAATATTCCAGAAATTACAGTAAGCAATCCACCAAGGGTAATTAATATATAAGCAATATTTTTTGTAACATCCAAAAACATTACACCTTTTTCTTTCATTATTTCCTCTTCAACTTGATATTCGTAAATATGAAGTTGCGAAGTATATTTTGGTTCATTTTGCATATTATGAAGAGTTTTATTATATTGAACTGTATACGCCCCTTTTAAAATTAAACCACATATTGTAGCTACTAATAAAATCATAAAAATATAGAATCTTGTTTGTTTTTTCAGAATATCAAAATTCTTTTTCATAAGGAATCCTCCTAAATATTATTTTTATTACTTCAAACATGATAAAAATACATATAAATTATAACATAGTATGATATTCAAGACAATGACAAATACCTCTGGAAAAACCGGGATTCAACCAAACAATTTTATCAGTGGTTTATTTAATGGTGATTTATTTAAAAAACAAACCTTTAGCTTGTCAGAAGTGTTGTCAACATCAGATGTGGACGCAATTAAGGCGTATAATAAGCAAATTGATAATTGTGTGACATCGCAAACAGCATTTAACCGTACAATGCTAAATACTTCAAAGGAAGCTCAAAATGTTGTTGCTGCCGCAAACGGAAACAAAGTAGCTCTTGATGGATTAACAAAATCTTCTAAGGCTGCCGAATTAGGTATGAAAGCACTTGCAATGGCAGGTAATATGCTATTGATATATGCTTTAACAAGTGCGGTTGACATTATATATAAATGTGCTACTGCTTCTGATCGATTGGCAGAGTCTGCCGCACAGATGGGTTCTGAATTTGTTTCGACCAAATCTGATATTTCAGATTACAAAACAAAAATTAAAGAATTGTATCAGACTATCAATGATGATACTTCTTCTTATGAAGATACTTATAATGCTCGTCAAGAGTTGTTAAAAATTCAGGATGAGATGATTGATAAATTCGGAGATGAAGCCGATGCTGTAAAACTCGTTACAGATGCAATCAATGGTCAAACAGATTCATTAGATACGCTTACTCAAGATAAATGGCAGGAAACTGTAAATGCATTTAATTCGGATAGGGGTAAGGGTTGGACTGAAAAAGTTGCTGATGCCTTTGCGAATATTGGACACGGTAATAATTTCCAACGAATGATTGATGAGATGGAAGATACCGAAGTAACATTCCATATGATTCCTATGTATGGAGATGATACTTACGAAGAATTTTCTAAGAAGCTTAAAGAAGATTTCGGTGCTGATATTACTCGTACTGAAAGAGATGATGCAATCACATTATCTGGTGATTTAGATACCATTTATAAGCAATTATTAAATATTCAAACTCTTGCAAAAGGTATGGGTATAGATGATACTTTCTTGAATGATTTGGGTAATCAAGCAGATGAAGCAAAGTCAAAATTAGATGAATATCAAGAAATGTACTCTCAGCACGTTTTGTATGACAAGATTTTTAATTCAGAAGATTACGAAAAATCTTTTGACGAAATAAACAAAGCATATGAGAAATATCAAGACGCATTTGCTTCAGGTGATGAAGAATCTATCGAAAAAGCAAAACAAAATTATGCGGAAATCGTACAAAGTGCTACCAAAGGATTAGATGACCAAAGTGTTATTGATTATTTTAATAGCATGTATCCCGATTTGCAGGAAGTTGTTGGAGGTTGGGAATTTGAGGTTAAATTCAAAGCTGCTGTTGATGACGATAGTGATGACTTTGAAAAAGGTGTTCAAGATGCGGTAAATAAGTTTGATACTATAGAGGACATTAAAAATTATAATCCTAAAGTTGCCACAGATGAACAGAAAGATGCATATTTACAGCTCAAACAATATGCTGATGAGTATGGCTTAACTCTTGACCAATTGATTGACAAATTGGTTCAATTAGGATTACTCCAATCTCAGTCAAAATCTGATTTATTAAATAAACTGATTCCAAGTAAATCTTCTCCAACAGCAGGTGTCGCTTCTGTACTGACAGATACTATGGACGGTGTAGATGCTGATGAAGCTACAAAGTGGGTAGAATCTCTCACTGAAGAAGAAGCTAAATTGGCTAATTCAAAAGATTTTGAAAACGCACTAGAAGAACAGAAAAAGAAGTTGAATGGTGCTAGCTTATCAGCAGATGATTATGCGGCAGCATTACAGGCTGTTAAAGATAAACAAAATGAGAATTCCGAAGAAACACCGATTTCTTTTACTGATACACTTGCACAAGTTCAGGCTTTATCGGATGGTTTAGACCAATTAGATAAAATCTATGCTGATGTTTATAATAAAGAAGATTTCGACTGGTCATCTATCCTTAATAATGATGGATTTAAAGAAGCGTTTGGTAACATGACAAATGTTACTGAAGAATATAAAAATGCTTATGATGACTTTATTGAAACCATTAGCAACAATCCATCTGATCTATCAGCTTGTCAGTCTGCTTTTGATAATCTTGCTACAGCATATATTTATAATTCTGATGCATTGAAAAATGTGACAGAAGAAACAAAAGCGTCTACTATTGCTATGCTTAGTCAAATGGGAGTTGTAAATGCTGCTGAAGTTGTAAATTATAGACTTGGCGCAAGTGAATCATATGCGGCAGATACAGGAAAAGACTTAGAAAGTGCAACTTTATCAGAAATAACAGCATTTGCAAAAGAAGCTGATATGTCTGATATTACAAAAGCATCATTGGCTGCTTATGTTATAGAAAAAATCCATGCTGCAAGTATTACAATCACTACATCTGCTGATATAAATAATTTAACAGCACTATGTTCACAACTTGGAGTAGCTGGAACAGCACTTGCACAATTTGCAAGATTAAAAGCTATTGCAATGGATACGAGTGGAAAATATACAGATGGGTATAAAGAATATGCTACTACTGCGGCAGACCAGATTTTACAGAACGCAGTGAATGCAACGCAGACAAAATATACACCTCAATTTGGTGGTGGTTCTGCTACAAGTAAAGCGATGGATGATGCTGCAAAATCAGCAAAAAAAGCTTCAGATACAGCAAAAGAAACCGCACAAACTCTTGATTGGATCGAAACGAAATTAAAATTGGCTTCTAAGGAAACAGAAAAGCTTAGCAAATCTTTCGACAAAGCGTTTGGTATGAATCAGACAAGAGAAAGATACCATGCTTATATTTCTCAGATAGAATCCGAGATCCATGACAATACAACCGCCGCACAGGTATATCAAGAGAAGTTAAATCAGATTGGTTTATCCTATGAGTGGATCGCAAAGATTCAGTCAGGTGCATTTTCTATTGACAGTATTACAGACGAAAATCTCAAAACTCAGATATCTGAATATCAGACATACTCAGATAAATTAAATAGCTGTTACGACACTATTGAGAGTCTTGAAGAAGAACGTCTGCAAGCTTCTGTTAATTATGCAGAAAAATTAATTGACTCCCATGAAAAAGAAATAGATTCGATTAATAAACTGATTGATCGTAGAAAAGCATTAGTTTCCTTAAAGGAAACATTCGGTTTATCTCCTTCCAAATCTGATTTGAAATATCAGCAGGATCAGTATGAACAGGAAATTGATGCCCTTGAAAGACAGAATAAAGAAATATACGATCTCATGTGGACTACTACTTATGGTGACGAAGCATGGCAAAAGTATAACGACCAGATGATTGAGAATACTTCCAGTATTCAAGATCTCACACAGTCTCTTGCTGATTTAGCATCTGAAATGGCTAATCTTCCGATTGATAAGTATGAAAAAGCTTTAGATAAGATTTCTGCAAAGAATGATTTACTTGATGCAAAACTTGAGAATGCTACGAGTGATAAAGCTAAGAGTAAAATTATTGGTAGTCAGTTGAAGCTTACTAGAAAGAAAGATAACAGTGCTCAGTCTGCGGCTAAAACGACACAAAGTAATTTGAATCAGTCGGTTAAGGATTTAAGAACTGCAACGAAAAAGGATAATAATATATCAGTTTACAACGTTGACGCTTCGGGTCCCAATGTGAAAGCAAGAACTGCGGTAAATGACTACTATAAAAAAGTAAAGAATTATACAAAGGCGAAGAAACAAATTCCAGCTTCTTTAATTTCTAAAATTTCTGGTGACGGATACTCTACATTATCAAAAGCATGTGCTAATTACAATGCTGCTTTAGTTGCCAACGACACAGCACAAGAAACGGCTGCTTTAAGTAGAGAGACTATCAGACAGGAACTTGCTGATTTAGCGGAACAGAGAGCGAGTCTTGCAAAGACAACTGCTGATTCCAAAGTTGAGAGATATGATTCTAAAGACGAACTGTATGATGCTAAACTCGACAATGCTACTTCTACTTCTTCTAAGAATAAACTGATTGACAGAAAGATTTCTAATATTAACAATCGTCAGAGTGCATATAATACTGCGGTTAAAACTGATAATAAGAATATCAAATCAGCACAGAAAAATATCAGCAAAATCAAGTCTACGAAAAAGAATAAGAAGATTCTTGCTTCTATCAAGAAAGCTGCTAAAGCTGGGAAACGTATTTCCCAATCTTTGTTAAACAAAGCCGCAAAACTGAATGATGGTGGAAAACTATATGATGCATGTATTCAGTATAACGCTTATTTAGATGCGAAAGAAGCCGACAAAGTTACTGCTGATTTATACAAAGAAACAGCAAAACAAGATAAGGCTACTCTTGCAAAAGAAAAGTTTGATAATATTGCGTCCAAGTATGATAATAAAATTTCTAGCAATGAGCAGAAAAAGACAGAAATAAATAATAGAATTTCTCTCGTAGAGGAATTTGGTGGACAGGCAAATGTATCTGATTATAAGTCACTTATCTCTGCTGAAAATGGAGAATTTAAAAAACTCATTAAAGAGCGTGAAGAACTTCGGAGAAATTTAGAAGAGTCTGTTGTAAATGGTTCTATCAAAAAAGGCAGTGATGAATGGTATGATATGGTCGCTAAAATCAATGATGTAACAAATGCCATAGATGAATCCATTCGATCAATTAAACAATACCAGAATGCCCTTCGTCAATTAAAATGGGATACTTTTGATAAATCTCTTGAAACTGTAAAACGTGTCAACAGTGAAGCTGATTACTACATTGATCTTTTGAGTCATAAAGATATGACTGATAAAGACACTGGTAATTTCACTGAATATGGTATTGCTACCATTGGATTACACAAGACGAATTATGACAATTACATTGCGCAGGCAGAAGCATATCAGTCTGAATATGATAAAATTATGAAACAGATTGAGAAAGGTGAATTGTCTGCATCTGATGAAAATGTTATTCAACGTTTGCGTGATTTACAGGATGCTCATAGAGAGGCGAAGAAATCTGCTGAGGATGAGTTAGAGTCTATTAATGATCTTGTGAAACAGGGCTATGAAGCACAAACCGATGCGTTGAGTAAGCTTATAGAAAAATACAAGAAATTAAAAGATTCTGAACTTGAAGCCTATAGATATCAGAAAGAAATTGCCGAAAAGACAAAACAGATTGCTTCTTTACAGAAACAGTTAACAGCTTATACTGGCAACAATTCTGAAGAATCCCGTGCAACAATTCAAAAGTTAAAAGTTGAATTAGAGAATGCCAAATCAGATTTAAAAGATACGCAATATGAAAAATTTATTTCTGACACTGAGGACATGCTTGACGATCTGATGAGTGATTATCAGGAATTCATTGATGAAAAAATCAATGATACAAATACAATTCTCGATAGTATCAAAGAACTTCTTGGTGGCAATGATGGTATTATTGCAACACTAAAATCCTTAGATTCAAGTCTGACAAATACTACAAAAGATCAGATTGATTCTAGTACTACCAATGGTGGTGACGGAGGACAAGGCGCAAAGGATTATGTAAATAATACTGTTACTAATGATCGGAATACTATCAATTCATCTCATAAAACTGGACTTTTACGACCAACAGCAGTTGGTACTATAACTCTTGATAATTCCTTGGAGTCAAAAAAGAAAAATACAACTTCTATTGATGATAAGTTAAAAAATGAAAAGAAAGCAGTTAAAGATGCCATTAATTCTGGTAAATCTCGCAGCAAGAAATTAACTGATAAAGAGAACCAAGAACATGCTGACTTATGGAAGTATATTGTAAAGAATTATGGTAGAACTCCTACTAATAAAATGTACAAGAAGTTAGGTGACATACTAGGCGTAAAAACAGATGACACGGTTACATCGAAACAAAAAACTGCTATTCTTAATAGGATGAAATTTAATGGCTATAAAAAAGGTTCTGATCACATAGACAAGAGTCAATTAGCATGGACACAAGAAGATAAACGAGAAATGATTTATCGTGCTTCTGACGGCGCAGTTTTAACAAAACTTAATCCAGGAGATAAAGTGTTCACAAATGAGATGACTGAGAATCTTTGGAAAATGGCACAGATGAATCCTTCTTTATTGACCTCTGGTATCAACTATATGCCGAATTTACCTGAAATAACAAAATCTGCTGGCACTTCTACGATTGTTGAGGTTGGAGATATCGTAATGAACGGTGTAAATGATGTTGAAACCTTTGGTAGACAATTACGAGAAGAAATTCTCAGGAACGGAAAGACAACACAATGTATTACTGAAGCAGTTTCTGCCAAGCAACTTGGTAAAAATGGTGTAGGTAATGCAAGGTTATATAAGTAACCACTTTATCCCATGTAGGTATCATAGCCTATGTGGGATTTTTATATGTAAAAAAAATCGAAAGGAGAATAAGCAAATGCCAAAAATAGTTTTTAATGAGAATTTTGGTGTAGATGAAATCACACTTGTATTGGAGCGAAGAGATTTTTCTAAATACGGAAAGCTTAAAGATGTTACAGATATTGAGTATAAAGATACTATGAATGCACCCGAATTATCATTTAATGTATATAAAACTGACGATCCAATATGGAATAAGGTTAATAACTATAACTTGGTGTATATTCCTGAATACAAAGAACATTTTTCAATTAGTGTAAATACTACAGAAGAAAATACAACACGAAAATCGGTCACATGTACTTATCTTCCAGTTAGTGAATTACAAAATGTAAAACTTAGAAATATTCAGATTAATACAGAAGATGATATTGCAAGAGACGATTATGATGCTGATTATCCTACTATCTTCTATCGTGACTTATCTGCATATTCAGAAGGAAGTACAATGTATAAGAAGCTCTACAACGCTTCTCTTCTACACCGCATTTTGGATAAGGCATCTAATTATAAAATTGGACATGTAGATACATCGTTAAAGGATCTGAGATCGTGGTTTCAATACTCTATCAGCGACAGTAATATTTATGATGAATTGACCGGTGAAATATCGGACGACTATCAATGCTTATTCAAGTTTGATTCCAATACACGAACTGTAAATGTATATGATTTATGTAATACATGTCATGATTGTGGTTATCGTGGAGATTTTCATGACAAGTGTCCTGAATGTGGAAGCACAAACTATAATGGTGCTTATGGAGAAGACACATCTATTTATGTGTCAAAGGAAAATTTATCTACTTCTGCTTCTATTGAAAGTAGTGAAGATAGTTTAAAGAACTGTTTTTATATTGTTGGTGGAGACGATTTAATGTCTTCTGCTGTTGCTATCGCAAATCCAAGTGGTACAAATTATATTATCAATTTTTCTGATGAAATGTATGAGAATATGCCGAGTGATTTAGTCGAGAAAATCAAAGCATATAATGCAAACTATCAAGAATGTATAAATAGCAGAGCATTTAACTTTTCTTCGAATGAAGTTAACCAATATAATCAGATTGTCAAATATGTAAATGAACATTATCCAAAAATAGATGATGACGGCAATAAAGTTGATAGATATAATACTATCTCATCTCCTATTGTTGGATATAAAAATATTGCTTCGCTATGTTTTGACTGCATTGATATTGGATTAATTTTGCAGACTTCTATGGGCAAAACAATAGAAATGGACAATCTTACAATTCAGGAAACAATGAATTTATTGACATTCACCAATTTATCGCCAATTGCAGTGAAATCAAATGTATCATGGGTTGCAACAAGCGTCGTGTCGAATACCGTGTTAGGTGCTTGCAAAGCATTAATTAATACTGCATTATACAAAGTTGAAATTGTAGATGCCTCTTATTCTAAAGATAAACATGTTTGGAAAGGAAAATTTAAACTTACAAGCATTGAAGATAAGACGATTACTCTTATTGGAAGCGAAGTATCTATTGCAGTAAATAATGATATGGAAAAATATCTTAAGCAAAATATTCAAAGATGCTTAAATAAACTTGATACAAATTATAAAGATCTAAAATCTTTAGAAACATCTGATTCTGATTTTCAATCTGAATTGGCTTATTACAGTTTCGATTATCTGAGTAGTTTAAAAGATTCTTTTGGAGATGTCTTGGGAATTATTTTAGAGTCTGAACAGGATGAGTTAAAAAATAAATATCAGACTTGGTATAGTAATCGAGTTGGGTGGCTTGAATCAGAAATGAATAAAAGACAGTTACAAATTGATGCTGTCCATAGATTATATAACTATGATAATAAATCTGGCACTGTATATGATATTCAAAATTCTCTGCAAGATGAATTAAACTTAGAAACATATCTTGGGAAGGATATGTGGACAAAATTTTGTGCGTTTCGTATGGAAGATACCTATCAAAATGATAATTATATTTCTGATGGATTGGATAATGGCGAATTAGTAACTCGTGCAACAGAACTTATTGATACTGCAAAAAAAGAATTGTATAAAGCAAGTCATGTACAATATACTGTTTCTTCTACTATTAATAATCTTCTTGCGTTAAAAGAATTTCAACCTATCGTAAATAAATTTGAAATAGGAAATTGGATTCATGTATGCGTGGATGAAAAAATATATTATTTGAGATTATTATCTTATAAGATTTTCTATTCTGATATTTCAAAGATTGAAGTTGAATTTTCGACTGTTGAGAGAACATGGTCTGGTTCATCTGATGTTAAAAGCGTAATTGAATCGGCACAAGCTATTGCTTCTTCATTTTCTTACACAACTCAAAAGGTAAAAAATAATACAGGTGCATCAAAATATGTTCAGGATTGGGTACAAAAAGGAATGAATGCAACTGTAACGAAAATCGTGAATAACGCTGACAATCAAAATGTTGTATATGATTCTAGTGGTATTTTGTGTAGAGCCTATGATGATTTAACAGAGACTTATGATTTATGTCAGTCTCGATGGATTAATAGCGGTCTATATATTACAGATGATGGATGGCAGACTGTAAAAGCTGCTATTGGTAAGTATATTTATGTTAATCCTGAAACTGGTAATGAATTAACGACTATGGGAGTTATAGGTGACACTATTGTCGGTAAATTAATTATTGGGGAAAATCTTGGAATTTATAATACGAATAATTCCATGACTTTTAACTCAGATGGTTTAACTATCACAAACGGAACTAATACATTTATTGTAAATCCAAATGATGAAAAATTATTTAGAATAACAAAATCTTCTAATGATGTGTTATGGGCTGACAAAAATGGTAATCTGAATCTAACAGGAAACATCACAGGTTCTAGTATAACAGGTGGAAAAATATATGGAACAACAATTAGCGGTGCTGAAGTTAGTTCGTCATCTTTTATTGGTGGAAATATTAATATTGGAGATGATAATTTTATTGTAGATGCTGGTGGAAATATCACATCAAAAGGAGTCCTTAATCTTGCTAACGGTGGAGTTACATATAATTCTAAAGATGGATTAAAAGTTACTGGTACAATAAATGCTAACGGTGGTACATTTTCTAATACTATTACTTGTACTGGCACTATTTCTGGTGGAATTATCAAAGCTTCACAATTTTTAGCAAATAAATTTAAAGCAACATCAGATGGTAATGCATATATGATTTCACCGTATATATCATCTTCTATTTATATGACAGGATTAGGAGATTTTGATGATAATTCAAATTACAAAGAAGTAATAGGGTCAACATTTATACATGGTGTATTTTATCCAATATTGTCTGGAAAATGGTATGCAAATGATTTATTTGCGTCTAGTTTTCATATAGATGCTGGTGACGGATATGGTGTAAATATAACAAATTCTGAAATTTCTATCGTTCCATTTTCTGTAGGATCAGCCACATCTAAAATTAATTCTAAAGGAATTGAGACAACAGGTAATATCACATGTCTTGGGACTATAAATGGTAACTCTTCCACTGCAACAAAATTAAAAACTCCACGCACTCTTACGATAGGTCGTGCTGGAAGGGTTTTTGACGGTTCAGATAATATCGGGTGGACTTTGGCAGACATCGGTGCTGCAACACAAAATGAAGTCAATAGTCTAAAATCGAGAATAGAAGCATTAGAAGGTAGAATAAATAGTTAATTATAATAATAAAAAGGAGTCAGAGGATGAAATTAAAAGGAATTGATATCTTAAATATCAGTGAGGTATTTTCGTTTCTTGCTACTAAGGAAGTAAACTTAAATACCGCTGTTACTATTGTGAATAATATAAAAATATTGTCTGTACCAAAACAGGTATTAGATGAGAAAAGGAATAAAATTGTTGCCGATTGCGCATTAAAAGAAAATGGACAGGTTGCTACAAACGATGATGGTTCTGTGAAAGAAATTATAAACAAGGAAGAATTCTACGAAAAAATGAACGCTTTGTTTTTAGAAGAAGTTGATATTGATGAAATGAAACCTGTGCCAGCGAAGTCATTATCGAATATTACTATTTCTCCACAGATGCTTGCAATTTTAATGCAGTTCAATTTAATTAAAGAGGAATGATTATGAAAATATGTACAGACTTTGAATTTGCTGGCGAAATGTTATCTGATTATGGTATGATACTATGTTCTTTTGATAGTGGCGGGGGAATTGAAACTTTTTCGTCTGGTGCAGATATCACATTTAATCAGATAAAGCCAATCGGCAGCAATCGTTTTAATTTATATTCTTCTACTTACGATACAGCTTTATCAGCTACTTTTCAGATTTGTAAGAATCCATGTCGATTAAAAAATCAAGAAGAAATGAGACTTTCATTCGAGGAAGTTTCAGCTATACAACGATGGTTGTGTCGTAAAGATGGGTACAAACGCTTTAAATTAGACAAGGAAGGCTATGAACACGTATATTGGAACGGAACATTCAGTTCAAAACAAATCGTCTTAAATGACCAAATATTAGGCTTAGAACTAACATTATATACGGATGCACCATTTGCTTTTATGGATGAAGTATCTACTGAGTATGAATGCTCGGCAGGTACTTCTTTTAATTTGTGGGATAACTCAGATGAGACTACAGATTTGAACAATTCTCTTAGACCAGATATGGAAATTACTATTTTATCTAATGGAATTTTTAAGTTGACAAATTCTATGGATACAAAATCTTTTATACTAAGAAATTGCAAATCTGGTGAAGTAATAACAATTGATGGGAAAAATCAACTTATTACTTCTTCTCTCTCGTCTCATAATTTAGCAAATGACTTCAACTATTTCTTCCCACGAATTATTAATACTTATGAAGAACGGTGTAACACCTTTACGCCTAATTTAGATTGCAAAATAAAAATAACCTACTCTCCTATTCGGAAAGTTGGAATTTAGGAAGGAGATGTATACAATAAATGAGTTTAGTTTTTAATCAAAAAATCACATTGGACTTGACAATATCAAGAGTGCAGAATGTGTATTGTAGTCAAGATGATGCAGATTCAAGAAATATACTTATTACTTTGTCTGACAATGGGAAACCATATAGTATTCCTTCAGAAGTAAGAATACTTTTAAAAATTTCAAAACCAGACAATACATATGTATATATAGATGAAGATGATGTTGATCATTTGTTTAGGAATGATGATGGTACAATATCCATTATATTGTCAGAACAAGCAACATGTGTACCAGGTATTTGTGAAGCAGAATTACAGTTCATAACTCCAAAAGAAACTATATCTACAAGAAAGTTTAATATTATTGTTAAAAAATCAGTAATAAATGATGAAGAAATAGAATCTGTCATCGAATCTAATATTATTCAAAAAATGATTCGACATTTGATTGATTTTATGAATCCACATAAAGTAAATAAAGAACAAGTTGGACTCGGCAATGTGCCAAATGTTATAACAAACGATCAGACACCAACATATGAAGAAGCTGAGGAATTTGAAAATATCTCTAGTGGAGAAAAATTGTCTATTGCGTTTGGAAAAATTCAAAAAGCCATCTCTTCATTACTTGGACACATTAATAATTTCGATAACCCACATAAAACAACAAAAAGTCAGATTCAATTAGGGAACGTTGATAATACTTCTGATGTTGATAAACCTGTTTCCACAGCACAACAGAAAGCAATTGATGGTGCTTATGCCAATTCAAATAAATACACAGATCAAAAAATAGCATATTTAATCAATGGTGCTCCCGAAACAATGGATACATTGAAAGAAGTTGCAGATGCCATCGAAAAAAACAAATCTGTTGTAGAAGCATTAGATAAATCTATAGGAACAAAAGCAAATCAAAATGAATTAGATACTCATACAGGAAATGACACTATTCACATTACATCAGATGAAAGAACTAAATGGAATGACGCAAATAACAAAAAACACACACATTCTAATAAATCTGTTTTAGATGGTATTACTTCGGAATTGGTTCAAAAATGGACTGAAACAAGTTCAAGTTCTGTTACCGGAATCAAAGGTGTAAATGAAGATTCTTTCCGTAGGGGCAATGTAGAACTCACAGCAGAAAACGTCGGTGCAGTGTCAACCGGGGGAGATACAGCAGAGAATACCACAGCATTTACAGCAGCATCCGCAAGAGAAAATCTAAAAAGCGGTGAATCCCATGCAACTCTGTTCGGAAAGATTGCAAAGTGGTTTGCGGACCTGAAAGAAGTTGCATTTACAGGGAAAATTCCATGGGCGGATGTCACAGGAAAGCCAAGTACATATACACCGGCTAGTCATACTCATGATAATCAGTATTATAAAAAAGAGGAAAGTGACGCTACACTTGCTGCACTTATGCAATCTTTAATAAAACGTGATGAAGATGTAAAAGTCGAACTAACAACTGGTTATACGACAGCAGATGGTGCTCTCAATAATAGGATTACAGCGGTTGTTAATGAATTGAAAAAATATCTTCCATTGGCGGGCGGAACGTTAACGGGAAGTTTAGATATTGCATCTGGAAAATATATCCATGGAACACATACAAACGGAACAATTCTTGACATTCTGGGATTAAATAAGAACAATAACTGCCATGTCGGGAATAATACAACTCCGACGTTTCTTCATGGAGCGGGGTATCAATTAGATATATCTGGAGCATTCATTTGTCCGAATGTATCGAACCAGATGTCATGCGGAACAAAAAATAAATTATGGACAACTGTTTTTTCGAAAACAGGCGCTATTAATACCTCTGATCGTACAAAAAAACATAATATTATCGATTTAACGGAAGCGTATGAGCAGCTGTTTTTAAAATTAAAACCGAAGTCATTTATTTTTAACGATGGCGATCGTGTACATATTGGTGCTATCTCACAGGATGTCGAAGATGCTATGCAGGAACTTGGAATTGAACCGAGACAGTTTGCTGGGTTCTGTAAGGATATCCGGTACGAATATACGGAGTACAACGAGGAAGATGGAACTCCTGTGGAATCTTCGAAAGTTCCATGTAAAGATGAAGATGGAAATATCATTTATGATTACGCATTGAGGTATCAGGAATTTATCTTTCTAACAGTTCACATGGTGCAGAAACTTTGGAACCGTGTGGAAATATTAGAAAAAGAAAATGCAGAGATGAGAGATCAGATTAAATCAATGCAGCAGGATATTGCAGAATTGAAAAAAATAAGAGCCTAAGAGCCGATTACATGACCATGTGTTGTGTAGCCGGCTCTTTTAATTCTATTCCAGAAAACAGGGAAAAAGAGAGGAAATAGGGAACTACAAATTAATGTAGTTCCCTATTTTTTACGATTTTTATAATATTTTTCATACCAACGTTCTTTACGAACATATCCACAGTCAATTTTGGGATCTATCTTTTCTTGAAAACTGCACTTAGATTTTGATATGCACTCCTCTTCTGCTGGTAAAAAATATGGACATTTGTTTATATCTTTATCGAGAAAGCATTTCATTTTAGGAGTTCCTTTACATAAATAAATTCTTTATTTTAATTTGTATATATCTCATATAAAAAACAGTTTTAACATCAGATATATACAAATAATTAGGTTTGATCTTTTGCACCAATTTTAAAATATTCTGCACCAATTTGACACCAATTAATGCCTACAAAGTAGTATTTTATAGGACAGTATAGTAAATATATTAAAAAAGGAAAGTACAGAAACCTTTGTATTTTCAATACTTTCCTTAATTATACATCTTTTTACAGATTCTTACTTCGCGTAATCTGTTACCCTTGACTCACGAATAACATTTACCTTAATCTGTCCCGGATATTCCAATTCAGCTTCGATCTGTTTGGAAATATCACGCGCAAGCAATACCATATCGGCATCGCTGATCTGCTCCGGAACAACCATGATTCGAATCTCCCTGCCCGCCTGAATAGCGAAGGATTTTTCTACACCCTTAAATCCGTTAGAAATATCTTCTAACTGTTTCAATCTGTTTGAATATGTTTCCAGTGTCTCTCTTCTGGCACCTGGTCTTGCTGCACTAATTGTATCTGCAGCCTGAATGATACATGCAATTAATGACTCCGGTTCTACATCACCATGATGCGCTTCTACCGCATTGATAATAATTGGTGACTCTTTGTATTTTCTACATAAATCCACACCGATCTGAATATGGGAACCTTCCATATCATGATCGACAGATTTACCAATATCATGTAACAATCCTGCACGTTTTGCAGTTCTTACATCTACACCGATTTCAGCAGCCAGTAATCCGGAAAGCTGTGCTACTTCAATGGAATGTTTGAGAGCATTTTGTCCGTAGCTCGTCCGGAATTTCATCCGGCCTAAAAGACGCACAAGCTCCGGATGGATTCCGTGAACACCAACCTCTAAGGTTGCTGCCTCACCTTCCTCACGAATCATTGTCTCGACTTCTTTCTGAGCCTTCTCAACCATTTCCTCGATTCTTGCTGGATGGATACGACCATCCACAATCAGTTTTTCCAAAGCAATTCTGGCAACTTCACGACGAATCGGATCAAAACCGGATAAAATCACTGCCTCCGGCGTATCATCAATGATCAGATCCACACCGGTTAACGTTTCTAACGTACGGATATTACGTCCTTCACGTCCGATGATTCTTCCTTTCATTTCGTCATTCGGAAGCTGTACAACAGAAATCGTCGTTTCGGCAACATGATCCGCAGCACACTTCTGAATTGCAGTCACCACATACTCTTTTGCCTTCTTATCAGCTTCTTCCTTTGCCTTGTGTTCCATTTCTTTGATCAATTTTGCAGTATCAATTTTAACGTCTTCTTCAACAGTCTTTAAGAGATAATCCTTTGCCTGTTCGGAGGTTAAACCGGAGATCCTTTCCAGTTCTTTCACACGCTCTTCATTGAGCTTTGCGACCTGCGCTTTCTGTCTGTTGATCTCTTCTTCCTTGGCTGCAAATCCCGCCTCGCGTTTTTCGATCGCTTCTAACTTTTTGTCCAGATTTTCTTCCTTCTGAACAATGCGTCGTTCACTGCGTCCGATCTCCGCTCTCCGCTCTTTTACCTCCTTGTCTAAGTCATTCTTGACACGGATGGATTCTTCCTTCGCTTCAAGCATTGCTTCACGCTTCTTGGTTTCTGCCGTTTTTACCGCTTCATCAATAATCTCACGCGCTTTTTCATCTGCATTTCCGATCTTAGCCTCTGTTACTTTTTTATAGTAAGCAGTTGTGACGAAATATACAACGACCGCGGTAACCAGTAGAGTGATCACAACAGCGATAATCACACTTCCCACAGGAGCACCTCCTTTATTAAATTTTCATTGTACATATAACATAAAAACATGGTTTGTTATCTGTCATAATTACAACATATAAATTTTATTCTATTTTAATATTTATGTCAAGTAGATAACTGTTCAATGTGCATAATATTGCATTTTTATTTTGCAACAATACAACATATTGTACCAAAAATCCCCCGTTTTCCTATGTTCTTATTCCTCGTATTCATCCCAGATTTTCATGACATGCAAAATATCGCTGCTCTTAAATCCACGGCGCATCAGATACTGGTAAATTTTCTGCCGTTCTTTGCGGTCACATTCTTTTGGTTCATAATGTTTCTTTTCTAAAAGCTGACGGATCTTTAACTGTTCATCACTGTCGAACACCTCATCAAGTGCCTGTTCTATCACACTTTTTTCAATTCCTTTTGCTATAAGATCCATTTTTAATTTCTGACGGCTTTTTTTCTTCTGTTGATATGAAATATAGGTCGTCGCATAGCGCAGATCATCGATATAGTGATATTTTCTGACATACTCCACTGCAAGATCCACGCACACATCAGGATACCCGTTCTGCATCAGCTTCTCCCGCAGCTGATGTTCCGTCCGGTCCATTCGTTCCAAAAGAAACATCGCACGTTTCTTCGCCCGCGTTCCAAGTATTTCATAGATGATCTCATCATATTTCTCCCGGGATATGACAGTCCCCTCCCGCAAGGATAATTTTCTTACCTCACCCTTATATAAAAGGACTTCCATCCCGTTGTCAAACCGAATGGAAGTCCTTCCTTTTTCCCGGGGAATTACTTCTACGACAAGCAACTCCTGCATCTTTTATTCCTCCGCTTTTACCTCGGCTGTATTCTCTGCTTTCTTTTCAGCCGCTTCCGCTTTTTTTGCGATCGCTTCCGCTGCTTTTATGCTCTGTGCCTCAGTCTCGTTTTCCTTTGTTTCCTCAGACTCTTCCGTTCCGTCCACATTTAACATTTCTCTGACTTTTGCCTCGATCTCCTCACAGATCAGCGGATTTTCTTTCAGATACTGTTTTGCATTCTCACGTCCCTGGCCGATCTTATCTCCATTGTATGCATACCATGCTCCGGATTTGTTAACCACACCCTTATCTGCTGCAAGGTCTAAGATATCGCCCTCTCTGGAAATTCCCTGTCCAAACATGATATCAAACTCTGCTTCACGGAATGGCGGTGCCACCTTATTCTTAACAATTTTTACCCTGGTACGGTTACCAACAACCTCTCCGCCCTGTTTTAATGCCTCAATCCTTCTGACATCCATACGGACAGAAGAATAGAACTTCAGTGCACGTCCACCGGTCGTTGTCTCCGGATTACCAAACATTACGCCTACTTTTTCACGAAGCTGGTTGATGAAGATAACCACACAGTTGGATTTGCTGATGACAGAAGTCAGCTTACGAAGTGCCTGGCTCATCAGTCGTGCCTGAAGTCCGACATGCGAATCACCCATATCTCCATCAATCTCTGCCTTTGGAACGAGTGCTGCCACGGAGTCGACGATCACGATATCAACCGCCCCGGAACGTACCATGGTCTCTGTGATCTCAAGTGCCTGCTCTCCGCAGTCCGGCTGGGATATGTATAAGTTGTCGATGTCAACGCCGATATTCTTTGCATAGACAGGATCTAAGGCATGCTCTGCATCGATAAATCCTGCGATACCGCCTCTTTTCTGTACCTCAGCAACCGCATGCAGGGCAACGGTCGTCTTACCACTGGACTCCGGTCCATAGATCTCGATGATTCTTCCTTTCGGAAGTCCACCTAAACCAAGTGCAATATCAAGACTTAATGATCCGGTCGGAATCGTCTCCACATTCATATGTGCGGAATTATCACCAAGTTTCATGATGGAGCCTTTGCCGTACTGTTTCTCAATCTGTGAAATTGCAGCATCCAACGCTTTTAATTTATCATTTTTTACTGCATTGATCTCTTTATATTTATCTTCCTTTGCCATTTCTTTCCTCCGTGCGAACTTATGTTCGTTTTTTCTGTTCTAATAGTATTATATTTTTCCCGAAATGTCAACCACAAAATTGTCTGCAATTTTCCATATGCTTCCCCATCTGACATATGACAGTCTGCAGCACACCTTTTCCAGTTATGCTATTTCTTTTTATTTATGGGATAAACCGGCAGATTTCTGCCTGTGAACCGCCACCAAAGGGCGGTGAAGATTTTTATCTGACAACCTTAGCGGAAATGATTTTCCTTATCGACAAGTGTATCATAATGGTGGTTTCTTTACAAGTAGTTTCTTTCATAAAATTAAGACTTGCCATAAAGTTAAGACTGTGTTCAGCTGCAAAAGGTGTAACTGAGTTTCGTGAATGGCAAATTGCATGATACCGGGTCTGTTTTGTGCGATTTGCCGGCCATCAGGTTTTGATACACCTTTTTGCAGCTTAATCTTTGCTATAAAACATATTTACACCCTGCTGCAAAACTCTTATAATATGTCTATTCTATAAATATGAAACGGAGTTACACATGGAAAAATTACTGGTATTTCATTTAGATGACAACAATCTCAAAAAATTAAAGCAGATCACGGGGGCTTTGAAGGTCCGTGTGGAGGAGGTTCCTTCCTCTGATTATTTAAAACCATTGGAGATGATTGCAAATAAGACTGCTTCCCCTTTGATTCAGCCTTTTTCCGGGAAGGTTCCTGCGGAAAGTCTGATTGTTTTCTGTGATTTTACAGAGAAAAAGATGGATAAACTTTTAGCATCTCTCCGCAGGGATCAGGTTGTCATAGATTATAAAGCAGTGCTTACGCCGACAAATCGGAAATGGAATGTGATGCGGACGTATTTGGAGATGCAGGCGGAAAAGGCTGCTTATCAGAAAAATAAGGCATAGCCATGTGAAACTCACAGCTGCTGATGAGTTTCGCACGGCTATGCCTGAAGTGATTCATCATAATAGAATGTTCGTGAAGCGAGCATTCTATTATTCATGACAATAGAATGTTCGCAAAGTGTGCATTCTATTGTTTTTAGTCTTCTTTGATCTGCTCGATCATATCTATGATCTCTTCTCTTGTCTGCAGTCCGACTGCACGGTTCTGAAATAATCCGTATTTCATGACAACCAGCGTCGGGATGCTCATAATCTGATATTTCAATGCCAGCGCAGCCTCCTCGTCAACATTGACTTTACCGAAGATGACCTTGCCTTCTAATTCTTCCGTAAGCGCCTCAATCACCGGTGACTGCATTTTACACGGCGCACACCACTCTGCCCAGAAATCTAATACAACCGGAAGTTTTGCACCGAGTACTTCATTTTCAAAATTATCTTTTGTGATTGTGATAACTGCCATTTTCTGTTTTCCTTTTCCTGCTGTCTAAATTCACTTAACTGACAATACCCGCGTATTACAGATTTTGCCAGCTAAACCTGTCCTTTACTCACGCCCGAACTCAGAGAGCACCAGTCCCTCATTTCGGTCAAGCACCATACCAACACTCCATGCATTGACAAATAAGAGTAACGGTCTGCCCTTTAAATCCTGGATCTTCTTCATATCCGAAGTTCCGACAAGCTTGTCCATATCGATCTCCTCGTTTTCGATCCAGCGGATATGCTCGTATGGCAGGTTGTCCATGCGGATCTCAACATTATATTCATTTTCCAGACGGTATTTTAAAACATCAAACTGAAGGACACCGACAACGCCGACGATGACTTCTTCCATACCCATATTATATTCCTGGAAGATCTGGATCGCACCTTCCTGCGCGATCTGCTGCATGCCTTTCATGAACTGTTTACGCTTCATGGTATCCACCTGGCGCACTCTCGCGAAATGCTCCGGCGCGAAAGTAGGGATTCCCTCAAACTGGAACGGTTTTGCTGTGGTAAGCGTATCTCCGATTGAGAAAATACCCGGATCGAACACTCCGATGATATCCCCCGCATACGCCTCGTCTACGATATGGCGCTCCTGTGCCATCATCTGCTGCGGCTGCGACAGTTTGATCTTTTTGTTGCCTCCCTGCACATGTGTAACCTCCATACCAGCGGTAAATTTTCCGGAACAGATACGCATAAACGCGATACGGTCACGGTGTGCCTTATTCATATTTGCCTGTATTTTAAATACAAATGCGGAAAAATGCTCATCAAATGGGTCTATTTCTCCGATGTCAGCTTTACGCGGCAGTGGGGAATAGGTCATTTTTAAGAAATGCTGTAAAAATGTCTCCACACCAAAGTTGGTCAGGGCAGATCCGAAAAATACCGGGGAGAGTTGTCCTTTTGTGACAAGATCCATATCAAACTCTGCACTTGCCCCGTCGAGAAGCTCGATCTCCTCCATCAGCTTATCGTATGCGTCTTGTCCGATCTCCTCGATCAGTGCAGGATCATCCGCTGCAATATGCTTTTCGGTTCCCTCTTTCGTTCCCTTTAACGTGTCGGAGAACGTCATGACCTCTTTTGTGTTACGGTCATATACACCCTTAAAATTCTTTCCGGAACCAATTGGCCAGTTGACCGGACAGGTTGCGATCCCAAGTTCTTTTTCAATCTCGTCTAACAGATCAAACGTATCATTCGCATCGCGGTCCATTTTATTGATAAAAGTAAAAATCGGAATATGGCGCATCACGCAGACCTTAAATAATTTTCTCGTCTGTGCCTCGACACCCTTTGATCCATCAATGACCATGACCGCAGAGTCCGCAGCCATCAGGGTACGGTAAGTATCCTCCGAGAAATCCTGATGTCCCGGTGTATCCAGAATATTGATGCAGTAGCCGCCATAATTAAACTGTAACACAGAAGAAGTAACGGAAATACCTCTCTCCTTCTCGATCTCCATCCAGTCAGATACCGCATGGCGTGCAGTTGCCTTTCCCTTGACGGAACCGGCAAGATTGATTGCTCCTCCGTAGAGCAGGAACTTCTCTGTCAGAGTCGTTTTACCTGCATCCGGGTGGGAAATGATTGCAAATGTACGTCTTTTTTCTATCTCTTTTCTTAAATCAGCCAAAACTATTTTATCCTCCAAAAATCCTTATAAAATCGGGATTGCCTCTCCCGCACACTCCGGCTTAATGTCAAAATAAGCAAGAATGGTTGCCGCAATATCCGAAAAGCAGCCTCTTGTTCCGTAATTAACACCCGCTCTGATCGGTTTTCCATACATCACAAGCGGTGTATATTCTCTCGAATGATCGGTCGACGGTGTGCTTGGATCACAGCCGTGATCTGCCGTGATCATTAAGATATCCTCATCTCTCATTGCAGCTATTAGCTCCGGCAGACGCTCATCAAAATAAGTCAGTGCCTTTGCGTAGCCTTCCACATCATTGCGGTGCCCGTAGAGCATATCATAATCTACAAGATTTGTAAAACAAAGTCCCTCAAAATCCTGTTTCATATACGCAATCGTCTTGTTGATTCCATCCTCATTTCCAGTCGTGCGCACATACTCTTTGATTCCTTTTTCTGCAAAAATATCAATGATCTTGCCCACGGAACGCACATCATATCCATGTCCGCACAGCTGGTCTAACATCGTCACCTTCGGCGGCTGCAGAGAAAAATCATGGCGTCTTACCGTTCTTGTAAAACTGCCCGGCGTGCCGACAAACGGTCTTGCGATCACACGTCCCACACCGTTTTCTCCGGTCAGTATCTCCCTTGCGATCTTACAGTATTCGTAAAGTGTCTCAACCGGAACAACATCTTCGTGCGCTGCCACCTGAAATACTGAATCTGCAGATGTATATACGATCAGTTTTCCCGTTTTCATGTGTTCTTCGCCGTAATCGCGGATGACATCTGTCCCGGAATACGGTTTATTGCAGAGCACTCCTCTTCCGGTTCTCTTCGTAAACTCGTCTAAAATTTCCTGTGGAAATCCATCCGGGTAAGTCGGCAGCGGACTGTTTGAGATGATGCCCGCAATCTCCCAGTGCCCGATCGTCGTATCTTTTCCTTTCGATACCTCCGTCATTCTCGCGAAAGATCCGGCCGGATTCTTTTCTTTTTCTCCGATCTCCACTCCGTCTATATTAAAAAATCCAAGTTTCCTCATGTTCAGCATCGAAAAATACGGACTGGATGCTACCGCTCTTATGGTATTGCTTCCAGCATCGCCATAATCTGCCGCATCCGGCATTTCCCCGATCCCAACGCTGTCAAGTACGATCAAAAATACTCTCTTCATATTAAAAGTCTCCATTCCCGCATGTAAAAATCCATTTCGCACAATGTACTCTCTTTCTACCGTACTAGGATAAACCGTAACCATGAAAAAATCAAGTAAAATGCAAAGAAACAGACGCCCTACTCGGCGTCTGTTACCACGATCGGTGTGATCACGATCTTATCTGCGGAAATATTGGTTTTTCGCTTCACAATATCCTCCACCTGTGCTCTTTTTGCATCAGTCACTTCTCCCATATTCAGTACGACATCACAGTTATCATCGGTAATGCTGACCACGACATCTGAAAATCCTTTTGCCTCTAAGAGCATTTCTGCTGCGGCTTCTCGCTCCGCGATATCTGTCATTGCCACCATCTTGTTCACGGCATCCTGCTTTAAGTTATCTGCAACGGATGTATTGTTTACGATCTCTAATAACGCCTCTTTATTTTTAGACCGGATCTGTTCGCGGTTTAATTTCATTCTTGCTGCATAGTCGAGATTTGCAGTGCCGGTACTTGTGAGAACCGCCTCCCCGGGATTTTCAATCTCCTCTGCATCCTGGGACGTCATGTCTGCCACATCCGCTGCATCTGCGCTCACATCTGCCACCGCATTCTGTCCATCTGCCGCATTTTCTGCAACATCCTGACCGTCCGTCACAGCTGCATCTGCCGCATCGTATGTATCTTCGCCGGTTCCTGCATCCGCAGTCTCCGTCCCATCCACAAGTGCAAGTTCCTCCCCGGTTCCCTCATCCGTAAAAATATCTTCTGCAGCCAGTGGATCTTCATCCGAGATCTCATATTCTGCATTGAGTGCATCTGTACCTGCATTTGCCGCCGTCTCCGCTGCCGTACCGTCATCAATGTGATTGTTCATGTAACTGAAATATCCCGCCACCGCAATCATCAACGCGAGTGCTGTAATAATCAGCTGGTTTTTCTGAAATATCTTTTTCACGTTCCATCCTCCTTCGAACTCATCTTTACTACCTTAATTCTATGTGCTTCCACCTGAAATAATGCCTTTACGGCATCTGAAATATCAGAAACGATCCGCGGGCTGTCTCCCCCTTCTGCCACCACAAGCACCCCCTCGATCTCCGGAAGTATTTCTTTGCTGACATACGGAGCTTTTTCGCCGCCGCTCTCCTCATATACCGTCTCTTCCCCACTTTCCTTTTCCGTCGTCATCTCCATACTCCCGCTGTCCGTATTTGTGACTGTGGATGTATGTTCTGTCTTATCCTTTTCTATGATATCTTCCCCCTGATCTGCCACCGTGACCATGACAGAAACTTTCCCCACTCCTTCCATCTGTCCTAGCACCTGTTCTAATTTATGCTCTAAATATTCCGCATAGTCCTCTTTTTCGTATTTCTGTTCCGTTTTCTCCTGTGCGGTGTCCTCTTTTTTATTTTCCGCCAGATGTATACCTGTTCCACCGGAAGGCATTGCCACCACAAGAAGAAGCACCCCAACAAGAGCAACTGCGATCCAGTCCGTTTTTTTTAACTGGAGCCACCTTTTCTGCTGTAAAAATTCTCTGATTTTCTCCGTCATCCTTCACCACCATACGAAATCTGTATCCGATCTTCCTTAACCCCATAATATTGCACAAGTTTCTGCTTCAGTTCGTCAAGCACAATCTGGCTGCCCTGCGCTTTTCCCTGTTCCACAAAGATTCCTTCTGTGTCCCTGGCTTCTTTTTCTGCTACCGTGAGTATAATTTTTCTCACTTCATAATTTTCTGTCAGTTCCACCGATGATTGCTTTACCATAAATCCAAACTGTTCTAAATATCCTTCTGCAGTTCCCTTTACATCCAGCGCTGCCGCATTTTCATATTCTCTGCGGTAATAATCATTCCGTAAATACTCCATACGGCTGATGTCTCTTGAAGCCTCACTTAAATTTTCCGTAAACGTTTCAGACCTGATCTTATCAAGCAAAGCATCATTATCCCCCCAAAAAGAAAAAAAAGGCTGCATGACACCAATGATGAGCACAAGTTCCGTAAAAAAATAAATATATTTTTTTAATCTTCCATTCGGGATCAGCTGTCTTGCAACCACAAGCAACAGAAAAAGGGCAAAAATTTTTTGAATATACACGATCAATACGTTCATCCGTTTCTCACTTTCTTAATAGCCAAACCCGGAGGAAGCAACCGTAAGCGCGATCGTCAGAAAAATCAGCATCACACAATATCCCATCAATTTCAGGTACAGCATCCCCCCCTGTGCCATTCCCTTTAAACATCCGGCGATTCTCTTATCTGCAACAGGTTCCACCACAGCAGCTGCAATTTTATAAAAAAGTACCATACAGCCTGCCTGTACCATCGGCACTGCCACTAAAATAATCAGTACGATCAACCCGGCTGCCCCAACACAGTTCCGGATCATAATTCCAGAACCAAGCAAAAGTTCACTGACACCATTCACTGTATTACCAATTCCGGGTATCATTGCCATTGCCCGTCCTGCTGTCCCATAAAGCAGCCTGTCCTTTGCCGGTGCAACGATCCCCTGCACAACATTCAGCCCAAGTACAATGATTCCGGCAGATCTGATTGCCCACCCGATCAGTCCTCCAATCAATTCCATCATGTTTGCAAACTTTTCTTCCTCAAAGAAATAATTGATCAGCACAGTCAGTATATAAATATGGATCATTGGCACTAAAATGGTTAAAAACAGCCACTCGATCAGATATATGATCAGAAAAGCCGTCTGATAGAAGCCCGATGCAATGCTTTCTCCCGCCGAAAAAAGCATTGCAATACTAAATGTCGGTATAAAAATCTGAAAAAAATCCACACTCTTTTCCAATACACCGCACACAATCTCACGAAACGTCAGAAATGACTGCAGCATCAAGACTGCTAATACACAGAATACAAGGATAAAACAAAGATCTGATACATAAGATGACGCAAACGCACCGGCAAAATTTTTAAGTACAGAAAAACACACGGCAAGCAGCACCACCTCCACTAATATTTTGCGGTTTTCACAGACTGACTCACATAATTGCCCCATTAGCCATGGTCCGATCTGCTGATACAGCGCCCCTGGCTTCTCCTGATACAGTAATTCTTTCACCAGTTCTGAAAATGTAATCCCACTATCCTCTGCATCCTGTCTCATAAAATGATCCAGCTTCGAAAAATCCAGTTCTTCTGTCATGTTCCCTAAATAATCCTGAGTATTTTTTTCAGATGCGAAAACCGGAACCGTCTCAATCACACAGAGTAACAGAATACATATCACACACACTCCCCATTTTTTCATAAAAAGCTCCCGACTGTCTCTAAAAAAACCGTCAAAACCGGAATACTAAGCACCAGAATCGACAGCTTAGCAAACAGTTCGATCTGATTTCCGACTGCCGCATATCCAGCATCTTTACAGATATTCATCGCAAACTCCGCCACATAGGTGATCCCAACCATTTTTAATATCAGTGTGATATACGTCTGATCCACTGCAACAAACGTCTGCATTTTTTTTGCAAAATTGATGACAGTCTCCACCTTTCCAAGAATATAAATAAAAATGCAGATGCAGACTGCCATACTGATAAACATGCTGTATTCACTTTTTTCTTTCTGCAGTAAAAGTGCCAGAAGTACTCCTGCGATACCAAGAACCGCTATTCTTAAAATATCCATTTCATGCCTCATTCCCATTCTGTAACATCTTATAATGCAAACAGTGACTGCATTGTTTCAAACAATTCATAAATATAAGGAACAATCCAAAAGAGGACAATCAGCAATCCCGCAAGGCTTGTCAGAAATGCATGTTCCTCTCTTCCGCTATGTTTTAGCACCTGACTGATGACCGTGACTAAAATCCCGACCGCCGCAATTTTAAATATCAAATTAACACTCATCCGTAATCCAGTCCCCTCTCTTGCTTGCCGTATACACACTTTATTTTTGCGTTATATAAAAAGTATCACTAACATCATTCCTCCTATTACACTGACCGCCCCGGCCACTCTCTGCTTTTCTCTCTGCTCTTTTTGCTCTTGTTCGATCACAAAATTAAGCCTCTCTAAATAAATAGAAAGCATTCTTTCATTCTCTTTTATATTTCTTCCAAAAAAAGCATTTCCGGCATTCGCAATAATCTCAAGTTCAGACGCACAGATTCCCAATTCTTTTCGATTTTTCCAAAATATATCCCACCAGATTTCACCTCCGCTTTCTCCCTTTTTTGCAGCAAGACGATCAGCAATCTGTCCGCATACTTTTTGCAACACCACATCGTTCGTCAGCGTCGGTTGATTCAAAATATGCTCCATCGGAAGTAATGCAAGTGCTGCCTCTCCCGAAATATTTATGAGAAGCTGACGGATTTCATACAATCTAAGCAGATGCTGCCTGATTTCAGCGATCATGTTTACTGCAAGTCCAACCCCGGAACCTGCAACCAGAATACCACCTATCAGCTTTAGCATAACTGTTCTCTTTTTCCGTTAAAAACCTGAAAATCCCGCTCGCCGGACCGGTTATGCCGGATCAGAATAAATCGTTCAAAAATTCCACGCTTCATCCACTTTTTCAGATATGGTTTCTCCCATAATTCTTCCACCGTATCCGCATGTACTGTTCCAAGAATCCGTACCCCGGAACAGGCTGCCTGTTCGACTGCCTGAAAATCTTTTTTCCCTCCAAGTTCATCCACCGCTATGATCTGCGGGGACATGGAGCGCAGCATGAGCATCATTCCCTCTGATTTCCCACATCCAGATAAAACATCCGTTCGTATTCCCATATCATTTTGTGGAATTCCAAGATGACAGGCTGCAATCTCAGACCTCTCATCCACCACACAGATTTTCATACCTTCCCAGCCTTCTTTCCCATTTGAGAGACTGCGGATACAATCCCGCAGACAGGTTGTTTTGCCTGCACCCGGTTTTGACACCAGCAGTGTATTATAAATACTTTCTCCGTCCTTCAGAAAAGGCAGAATTTTTTCTGCACATCCTTTTTTTTCATGTGCCACACGGATATTCATAAAACTAATATATTTGATCCCTATAATACCTTCCCTGTCTTTTGCAATCTCCCCTGCAATTCCAACCCGGTGACCACCCTCAATTGTAATATATCCCTGCCTTAGTTCCTCCTGGTATGCATACAGGGAATACTCACTGATATAGCTTAACATCTCTGCAATATCTGCGCCCGTTATTCTGTAACATGCTCTTGCATTCTGTACGCTTTCTCTGACACAGGCACACATTTCACCGTCCATATCCGTCAGATAACGTGTTTTCCCGGAATACGCAAGCTCGATTGGCTGTCCTGCCCGGATCCGGATTTCCTCAAGATCATTCAGCCACAGATTATTTTTTATTTTTTTTCTGATATGTACCGGAAACAAAACTTTTAGGTTTTCCATATGCCTCCTCCCTTTTCTTTTAATTCATTCTATGAGACAGGCTTATTTTTATGCATAAAAATACCGGCCTGCCAAACGTAAGACTTTTCTTAACGTTTCGCCGCCGGTATTTTCTTTTATTTTTTATCTGTAATCCATTACAAGGAACATCGGTTTGATGGCTACGATTTCATCGTATTCCTCCTGTTCCACTACCACACTGGAATTTAACGCTTTTAAATCCTCTTTCAGCACTCTAAGTGCCGCCGGTATCGTCTCTGCGCGTCCTTCCTTTAAAATATCCTGCATCCTCTTTAGTACAACCGGATGTGCATAACATGCCGGAACCGGGAAATCAGGATATGTTTTGATATATTGTTCCATCTCGTCTACCGCATTTAATAACTGCTTTTCAATATAGCTTCTGTTATTATGTGACGTCGGCAGTACACTAGCACCGGAAAACAAAAAGATTGCTGCAAGACCGAACAAAAGGAAATAAATTCCAAATCCTGCGTGTGTAGCCAATGAATATATACCATACCCAAAAGCTCCAAGTCCCATCAGTGTAATTGCAAGTGCAACCCATTTGTATGCCGGATTACTCCGGTCATAAACTCTTTTCTTCTTAGCTGACTGACTCAGATTCAAATACAGATCTGTATCCTTATGAAGATATTTGATTGCATTATCGAGACAGCGGATATTTTTCTTTGCAGTTTCTGAAATATTTCCGATACGCTGCTTTTCTTCCATCCGCTTTGCCTTCTCCGCGAGTTTTTGCTCCGCAACCTCACTGTGCAACGGTATCTGCGGAAAGTTGACCTCCACATAAGCAAGCAGGCGGTCCACATCCTCCTCATGTTTAAAATTGCACTGCTTTTCTTTGCCATCATCATATTCAACCACGAGATAAGGCAGCGTGCCAAATGCACCTTTACCGGTAAATCCACCTTTACTCATCGCAATTCTTTTGAAAATACGCTTCACCGACTTCATCGGAACATAGTATCTTCTTTCTATGTAGAAACTGTTCAGATAAATGGCTTTCTTACCAACACCACATGGTCCAAATTTTCTGCATGTCTTTTTGTCTTCCGTCAATTCCATGTCGGGCAGTGACAGGTTGCCCAGTCTCTGTGGTTTCAACATCTTCCTCAGCTCCATTCCTGTATTACTTTTTATACCTGTTAAGCATCGCTGTCATGTATTACATTTTTGCCGGTTTCTTTGTTGCGTGGATAAAAGTTCCCAAGAATACAACAGCCAGAATGATTCCCACCGGATATGCAACTGCTGTAGAGAATCCAAGGCACTCATCTGCACAGAAGAAATATGTCATGGATACAGCGCTCATAAATGTTGCCGGTACAACTGTGATCCAGTAATTCTTCTTCTCACGGAACAGATACATACTTGCCGTCCATAATACGATCATGGCAAGTGTCTGGTTTGTCCAGCTGAAATATCTCCATACAACCGCATAATCCAGATGTCCTACAAAAGCACCTACTGCAAGAAGCGGTACACAAAGCAACAGACGTTTCTGGATCTTATCCTGATCGATCTTAAACCAGTCTGCCAGTACCAGACGTGCACTTCTGAATGCAGTATCACCGGATGTGATCGGGCATACAATAACACCGATCATGGCAAGTGCTACACCAACGCTTCCCATTGTCTTGATACATACATCATAAATTGCTGCGGACTGTCCACCGGAAAGGACCTCAGCAAGTCCAGTGCTTAGGCCACCTGTAATCTGATAAATGGAGCATCCTGCTGCCGCCCAGATCAGAGCGATAACGCCCTCAGCAACCATTGCACCGTAAAATACGAAATGTCCCTGTTTCTCAGACTTCATACAACGTGCCATAAGCGGTGACTGTGTGGAATGGAATCCTGAGATTGCTCCACATGCTACTGTGATAAACATGAAACTCCAGATCGGTTTGCCATCCGGATGCATGTTACCGAAATGACTCCAGATCTCCGGAATCGTATATTCGGAATGTGTAAAAATACCAATGATAACACCCACCGCCATTATGATCAGGCAGATACCAAACAGCGGGTAAATACGTCCAATGATCTTATCAATAGAAATAAATGTTGCGATGAAATAATAAAGAAGAATGATCCACAGCCAGAACTCTGCGCTTGTGACAATTCCTGTCACACCACTGTTCTTAAACAGTGTAACGATAAGTCCTGCAGGTCCTACTGCGAAAACGGTACCTACCATAACAAGCAGTACAACACTGAATACACGCATGACATTCTTCATCACATTTCCAAGGTAGATACCACATACCTCTGAAATGGAAGCACCATCGTTACGTTCGGACAGCATACCAGAAAAGTAATCATGTACACCTCCTGCAAAGATGGTACCAAACGTGATCCACAAAAAGACAACTGGTCCCCAGAGAGCACCCTGCATAGCACCGAAGATCGGTCCTAATCCGGCAATGTTTAACAACTGCACCAAAAAGAGCTTCCATTCCGGCATGACAACATAGTCAACCCCATCGTTGATCCTTACTGCCGGTGTCTCTCTGTCATCCGGTGCGAATGTGTTCTCCACTACCTTACCATAAACAAAGTACCCACCAATTAATAACGCCAGGCAAATAAAAAAACTAATCATAATAACACCTCCCATATGTATAAATGCTAGTTTCTTATTGCTTACCCTTATTATAGTACTTATCACTTAAAATTCAATACGTTTTTTCATTTTTTTGTCTATTTTATACAATATCAACAATGTATTTTCGAAAAAAAAGAACCATAAGCCAAATCCGGCTTACGGTTCTTTTTTTCAATCTTAGTATCTTGTAGATGTATTAATCTGCAGACATTCAGAAACCTTCGTTTTTTCATTATAGCAATACACATATATGTATCCATAATTGTTTGACACTGTGATCTTCTTAGAGAAACTGGATTTATTTACTCTATAGTTATTATAACTTCCTGTTCCGGATGTCACATGAACGCTTGAGATCTTCCAGCCACTTTTCAGTTTGATGTCCAATTTTTGTTTTTTAAATGCCTTGTTCGTTCTAAGTACATCATTTTTATTAAATTTTGAAAGCAGGTTTGTTTTTCCGATTTTAAATGTCTTGCATGGATTGGTGTATTTTTTGACTGTAAATGTTGTTTTTAACTTTACACCTTTTACCGTACATGTGATCGTACTCTTAGCTGCTTTCTTGCCAAACTCAACACGAATGTAACCATCTCTTGCAGCAACCCTAATATTTTTGTTGCTGCTCTTTAATTTTTTGATCTCTTTTGCTTTGTCGCAGCCCATAATGCTGATTGTACTTGTGAAAGTATTTACATCTTTCCCTGGCTTATAGGTCACAACAGTCGCTGAATAAGGATTCACATAAACCCTTCCGCTTGCCGCCTGTACCTCAACGTTTCCCTGTGGTGCCACTGCACCGGCTGTCAGAGTCATCACAACCGCAAGTGCAAACGCAATTACCTTTTTGCTTAACTTTTTCATATTAATCCTCCTTGTTTTGCTCCTTGTTTTGCTTTTCAAAAACAGTATACCATATTTTCTTCTGACAGAAAATAAGACATTTTTCCTACATACGCTCCGGTGCAGAGAATCCGAGCAGATCAATACTGGTTTCAAGGACGGATTTTGTCAGTTCTAACAGGCGGATATAGGATTTCTGAACCGTTTCATCCTCCTCGGACATGATCTTTGTCTCATGATAGAAACTGTTAAATGCATTGGCAAGATCATAGATATAGGAACAGATCTTGTGTGGTGCTGTATCCGCAAATGCTCCATCGATCACTGCATTAAATTTAGAAATCTCTAACATCAGGTTCTTCTCGCTCTCAGAATGTGCAGACGTAATCACTGCACCTTCTGCACTCTTTCCTAAGTCATGATACTTGTGCAGAATGGATTTGATACGAACGATCGTATACAGGATATATGGTCCGGTATTTCCCTCAAAGGAGGTGAACCGGTCAATATCAAAAATATAATCTTTGCTTGCCTGATTGGAAAGATCTCCATATTTGATTGCTGCAAGTGCAACCGTCTTTGCGGTCTCCTTTGCCTCTTCCTCACTGATTCCAAGATTTTCTTTGGATTTCTGGTTCTCGGTGATCTTCTTCAACATTTCATTGTCGATCTCAGATACCAGATATTCCAGACGCATAACACCGCCATCTCTGGTCTTAAACGGCTTTCCGTCCTTGCCGTTCATCGTACCGAATCCTAAGAATTTTAATTCGGTCTCCGGTTTCACCAGACCGGTCTTTCTTGCGCAGCGGAATACCTGTACGAAATGAAGTTCCTGTCTCTTATCTACCACATAAATGATCTCGTCCGGGTCATAATCTTCCTCACGCCATACGATCGTTGCAAGATCGGTCGTATTGTAGAGGGATGCACCGTCTGATTTTAAGATCATACAAGGCGGGATCTCTTTCGTATCGGTGTCTTCTTTTACATCGACGACCAGTGCTCCGTCACTGACATAGGCAAAACCGTCATCTTTCATCTTCTGCACCATTGCCGGAATATAAGGCTGTGCATCAGATTCACCTTTCCAGAGTTCAAAAGATACGTTCAAGTTCTCATAGTTTTTCTTTAAGTCTGTCACAGACACGTTTAAGATATGGGAAAGTAATGCCTGATAGCCCTTTCTTCCATTCTGCAGCTCATAAGTTGCCTGCATGGCTGCCTCTTTGTACGCCTCATCCTCTTTTGACTTTTTACTTGCGGTCGGATAGATCTCCTCCAATTCAGAAATCGTAAACGGTGCTTCTTTCGGATATTCCCCCTCAAAGTTTTCATCGAAGTAGACAAGATCCGGCTGACGCAGCTTTAACTCCGTAATGATCAGTCCCATCTGTAAGCCCCAGTCGCCTAAATGTACATCCCCGATCACCTTATGTCCGGCAAACTTGCCGATTCTTTTGATACTCTCACCGATGATTGCAGAACGTAAATGTCCGACATGAAGTGGCTTTGCTACATTTGGTCCGCCGTAATCGATCATGATCGTCTTAGGATTTTTTGCCTTCTCATATCCAAAACGGCCTTCATCTTTCTGCATATCTGCCACATAAGACGCTAAAAATGCTTCATCCAGCTTTAAATTTAAGAATCCCGGTTTTACGGATTCTGTCATGGAAAACATGGATGCCTCTGCAAGTTTTGCAGCAACCTCGTCTGCGATCATAAACGGTGCCTTTTTGTATTCTTTGGCAGCCGCCATTGCGCCGTTGCACTGATATTCACAAAGATCCGGTCTGTTAGATAAAGTAACCTTTCCATATTTTGCATCATAACCACAGTCTGTGAATGCTTTGGTCACTTCATCCGTAATCAAATCTAAGATTTTCTTCATTGTATTTTCCTTTCCATGCGGTATCACACCACTTTTTTCTTCTATTTATCCTCGTATCATTGTATACATTGCCGGAGAAATTGTCAAACAATAGTTTACGGCGGCAAAGACAACTGTCCCTGCCGCCGTAATTTCCAGACCTTGGTTTTAAAATAAACTTTTATTCGTTTTTAAAGATCACACTGCGGTAATTATTTAACACTTTATACAAGATCATACCTAACACATAGCAGGAAATCACTTCGCCGATTCCGACAGTCAGCATAAAGAATGGGATCGTCCCCTCTGCCATGTACACATATGCAAGTACAAATGGTACAATGACCGTGTTTGCCACGATCGGTGGTAATGGAGCAAGCCATTTATGCTTTCTTAATGCATAAGTTCCACACGCTCCGATCAGTGTTGCAAGGCTGCCAAACACAACATCAAGCGGCATGCAGCCGGTGAGCAGATTGCTTAACAGGCATCCGATAAAAAGTCCCGGAATGGCTGCCGGCGTAAATACCGGTAAAATGGTAAGTGCTTCGGAAATCCGGACCTGAATTGCGCCGGAGGCAAGATTGAATGCGCTGATAAAATAGGTCAGCACAACATAGATTGCTGCGATCAGTGCAGCCTGTACGATAAGTAATACTTTTTTGTTTCTCATTTGTTTCTCCTTTAGTTTTGTTTTACGAGTGGAAGGTCTCGAACACTCGATGTTACTGTAACTCCCAGAGTCTAGCATAATTGTGAAAAAAAATCAACACCCATGCAAATTTTCAAACAATATTGATTACAACCGGTCACGTTTCCTGCGTAAAAATTATTCTGAATTATTTTTACGCAGCCGGCGCACCCATGCAGTAAATGACCAGAATATCCCTCTCACCGGCAGAAACATCAGCCACAATCCTGACAAAATCACATAAACCGGATTTTTCACGCTGATACGACGTCCATTCCGCACAAATGCGGTCAAAATCCCTCTGATCTGATCCTCTTCCACCGGTCCTTCCACCTCTGTCTGATTATCCCCTGCCATATAAAACTGACCGCCTTTTCGTTTTACAACACGGTGCAGAACCAGAATGCTCCCTTTTCTGCGGTACAGCACAACATCTGCGCGCCGGATTTTTTTCACATCCGCTTTTTTTATGACCGCGGCATCTCTGCCCGGCACAAACATGGGATACATACTGTATCCTTCGGGATAGATCTGTATGATCTCTCCCGCTTCTAATAATTGTTCAATATCATATTTCATCGGAAACCTCTTGTTACTGTTCACTTGCAAGCTTGTCATCTTGAAATATTGTAGCATTTCCCCTGTCCAAATGCTATAATATTTCCAATTCATTTGTAATGGAAAGGAACCACAACGATATGAAAACATCTGATGGATTCGTAAAAACAACAATCGCAGGTATTCCCTATCTTCTGCCCTATGGTCAGAAAATTGCCGACCATGCACGCTCCCTGCGCCTAAATGACTCCGGTGCACTTTTATGGGATACACTCTCCCTGGGTGCGGACAAAAGCACGCTCTTATCTGTGCTGGCGAATTACTACAATACAGATGCTGATATGCTCCCTCAGCTTACCTCTGACTTAGACAGCTATCTTGCCTCTTTAAAGCAGCTTGGCATGCTCTCTTACAATGCGCCGGCAGAAAATTTCCCACCGCATTCTGATCAGACCGACAATACGTTTCCTGCACTGTTTTCTGACGATCGTGCTCCAAAATATTATAAGATCGGCGGTCTCTGCTTTTCATGGTTTGGCCCGGACGATCTGTTTGATACCTATTTTAAAGATTTCTCCTGCGAAGCTGCTGTGGCTGATCAGCGCATTTTTATAATAACCGGGAAACCGTCTCATCTTGCAGATGGTACACTTCTGCTCCACACCACTGAACTTACCATCTTTGACGTCACCGACACCTACCGCTTTGTCTTTGGCACTCACTGGGGAATCCATGAAATGCGCGTAAAAAAAGACGGCTCTGCCGCCGTCCTCTACTGTATTGATGCCGATAATAAAGATCATGTAGAAAATATTTTTCATGCACTGCGTTTTGCCTTCCTGATTGCCGCACAAAAGCAGGCTCTTTTTGTCCTGCACTCCGTTTCTATTTTTTATCAGGGAAAAGCCTGGCTCTTTTCCGGCAGCTCCGGCACCGGCAAATCCACACACGCGAACCTCTGGGCGAACCGGTATCATACTCCGGTTTTAAACGGAGACTTAAATGTACTTGGCATCAAGAACGGCCTGCCTTATCTATACGGTCTGCCCTGGTGCGGAACGTCCGAAACATACACCACCACCACCTATCCACTTGGCGGTATCGTGTTTTTAAAACAGGCTCCTTTCAACCGGGTGAACTCTCTCCCACCGGATGAACAGGCACTTTTTCTGATGCAGCGCATGATCTCCCCGACCTGGACGAAAGACCTGCTGTTAAAAAATCTGGCATTTGCAGAAACACTTGCCCCGCTGACAAAAATTTTCCGGCTGAATTGTACAAAAAATCCCGAAGCTGCAGCCGTCATGAAAGCTGCCATTGATCAGGCCATATAAGACGCTTTCTTTCAAAACTCATCCATCATTTTCTGTACTTCCTCTGCGGTCAGCACAACACACCTCTGTTCCCGGATTCCATACACCCTCCTGCACACCGACAATACCGTTGGGCGGTGTGTGGTCACGATACAGGTGCGCGGTTCATTTGTCTGCATGATATTTTTCAAGACCCTGCGCTCGGTTGCAACATCAAGTGCACTTGTCGCCTCATCCAAAAGCAGGATCGGCGCACGGCGAAGCAATGCCCTTGCGATTGAAAGCCTCTGTGCCTGTCCTTCTGAGAATCCGACCCCCCGCTCTCCGACTTTACTATATATCCCATCCGGCAGTTTCTGTACAAACTCCCAGGCACAGGATACTATCAGTACTTCTTTGATCTCCTCATCCGTAGCATCCGGTCTGACATTCCGCATATTTTCCGCAATCGTGCCGGAAAACATTGTATTTCCCTGTGGCACATAAGAGAACAGACGGCGTGCTGCCGGTGTGATTGTAAGCACTTCCCCTGTTTTTGCTCCCACCAGATCTTCATCCCCGCTTTGTATATGCAGCAGGGCGAGCATAATGCGCAAAAGCGTTGTTTTTCCTTCACCGGAAGGTCCGACTAACGCAACAATCTCCTGTGGATGTGCCTCAAAGTCCGCCCGCATAAACACCTTTGTTCCATTGTGATAAGTATAAGACATCTTAGAAATGCAAAGACTGATGCCGTTCTCCCGGTTCTCTTCATAAAATTTCTCCGCATGCTCTGCATCCGAATAGTCCTCTTTTGGCATGCCAAGGATATCCATCAGCCTTCCAGCAGATGTGGTCAGCGAAATCGCCGTCGGTACCAGTGACACAAGCTGATTCAGCGTTCCTGTCAGTGAGCCGGACAATGATAAAAACATCGTCATCGTACCGTAGGAGATCGCACCACTCCAGACGCGGTAAATACCAAATCCATAACAGCTGTATGACACCGCAAGCCCGACGATCGATAACAGGATCGAGGTTGCCATGGACATTTTCTGAAACTCCAGCTTCATACCAAGATATTCTTTTTGCAGTCCTCGCAGACGTTCCCCGTAGAGCCGCACCAGATCAAAAGCCTTGATCGTCTGGATATTCGAAAATGCCTCCTGGTTAAATCCGGACATCTTTGCATTCATAGCTGCGCTTTTCTCATTATTTCCTTTCATTCGCCTTAAAATCCGCCTCGACATCAGCATACTGACCGGCATGCCAAGCATCGCAAGAAGTGCAAACATCGGATCATTGTAAAAGACAAGCGCAAACGTACTGATAAACCGCACAGTATATATGATCAGATTCGGAATCCAGCTTAAAATACCATTTGAAATGTTTGAGGCATCCGAATTCCAGCGTGTCAGGAGATCTCCCGTGTGATATTTCTGGATTGCCTCAAGATCCGTCACTAACATTTTATCAAAAATATCTGCCTTGATATCATTGTCCACACTGATACTGATCTTATTGGAAAAATAACTGGTCACCTGTGAGATCAGCATATTCCCTATGGAAAACCCGATATACAGACAGAACGTACGCACCAAAAGCCCCGCCTGCTTTCCGGTGATAATATCGACCATATCCCTTGAAATCAGACTTGAAATCAGTGAAACAACTGTTCCAGACAGACCAAGCAGCGTGTAAAAAATCATCTGTTTCCAGTACTTTCTCGCATACTCATAGATCCAGACGGTCTCCCGCCACATATCTTTTAATACACCCTCTTTGATCCTTTTATGATAAAATTTCAGACTGTCTAACATAATATTTCCCCATTCTAGCCGATTTCCAGTTATTATAACAAATATGAACCACGAAAAAAGAGGTTACCACATGTATATGTCAGGCAATCTCTTCCTCACATACCATATGATAACCCCATCTGAACTCCATATGATCCTACATCGCCCAGTCAGTTACTGTATCATCCGGTCCATATCCTTTCTTTTCCCAGGATGGCTTGCGGTTTCCATTATCGGTATCGTAACTTCCAGCATATCCCGAATCCACATAATGCGTCTTGAGCCCGCAGGCTGTAGCTGTATATGCCGGACATCCCAGACATCCGAACTGCTGTCTGTATCCTCTGGTGCCTCCATTCCAGCCTGAATAATCCGGTGCCTGCCCCTTAGTCCGTAACACTCACACTTGAGATTGCAAGTCCCGGATCCGATTTTACAACCAGATCACCAAAACCGATATTATCGTTCGGATTCTGATGATATCCCAAAGAAACACAAAGAGAACTTGTTCCGTCTCCTGATGTGCACCCCCTGCCACCGGAAACATAAGTAACCGGCTGATTAAATGAGATATTTAACTGCTGTGCTTCTTTAGTATGATCCGCATTATGCACGGCATTCACCTGAATACGGTAATCACCTCTTCCAGTCTGCGGTGTCTGATGGATATATGCTGTTGTCGTATAACAACCGCTTCCGTCGCCACTTGCTAAATATACCCCTTCTGCAAGTTCATCACTGGTAAGTAACACTGGTTTCATATACTCTTTCATGCGAACTTCCCTCTCCCCTGTTCTTTTCACTTATTTCTATCTATTTTAACCATATCTTTTTGTGCTGTCAAGCATTAGTACACGCCTTTTTTCGCCCTGAACCGATTTTTTTATAATGAATTTTTAAAACCCACAATGCTCCAATAACCAGCATCAGGTAAAACCCCACTCCCCTTGTCACGCACATTGCAGGAACCAGATACTGTCCTGAAAATACCGGTAGAAATACCTTTCCATACATCGCCTCCGTGATTCCCTGTGCTCCCGGTACCGGAAGCATATCCACCGCAACATAGATGGCTGCCTGAAGCAGCAGGATCTGGTACATCGCTGTTCCAGACAGTCCAAATCCCAGATACACCAGAAAAGTCAGCAGAAAAGCACTGCTTCTCTGAACAAATGTCATCACAATTAAAATCAGTATTTTTTCTTTGTGATCCCGGAAAAAGAGAACCGTTCCACGGTACCCATCCAGAAATCCGTCCAGTTTTTCCAACCATTTCTCTTTTGGTATTTTCATGCCGCATTTTTGTGCCATGACAATTATTTTTTCGGCCAGATGACGGATCAGAACCGGTCTTAACATGACAAATAAAAGAAGAATTACGAGCAGAACATTTAAGGAAAGTCCCACGATATACCAGAAAAAATATCCGCCAAGATGCTCTTTCAGTAGTTTCTGCCAGAATAACAGGATCATCATTCCGACGACCGCCAGCACAAATTTATAAGCTGTCGCAACAGCCATCAGCACCGCGGTTCCCTCCGGCAGAGGAATACCGTCCCTTTTCATATAATAAAGCTGCATGGGCTGTCCTCCCGATGCAGACGGCGTGATCCCGGAAAAAAAGAACCCGGCAAATGAATATCCAACACACTGACGCACATGTACTATGATCCCGACACTTCGAAGCAGAAAACAGATCATACAGCCTTCCGCAGCAACAAAAAATACTGAAAGGAACAATGCCGCCCCGACATATACCGGCTTCATTCTGATTAGTGTAGATTTCAGTTGTGAAAAATTTTGTCCACGCAGGACTACACCAAATGTAAGCATCATGATCGCAAGAAACAAAAAAAATTCTTTTCCATATTTTCGGTCTGTACTCTTACGTTTCATAAGCAACCGCCTGTTCTTCCCGCACGATCAGATCTGAAAGACGTCCCTCAAACACCACGCGGCAGTTTTTGTATTCACAGACATCCTTCGGGGTGACCAGTGAAAAATGTTTCTCCGATATGAAAATCCCCTGTTCCCCTAACACTTCTGCCAGATAAGATGAACATGTATACTGGTTTTTTAGGTAAAATTTCCGGTGGCAGAGCAGGGTCAACAGTCCAGCAGCCGCATAGTGCATATGAAATCTGTTTTTGTAATCCTTATGCAGGCGTTCACGGATCGCTTCTTTCTGTTCACCGGTGCAGTCCAGTTCACAGATCCGGTACTCAGCCGTCGGAAACGCCCCCGCGATCTGTCTGCTCCACTCGCGCTCAAATCCTGCAATCAACGGGATATACGGATTTCTTCTTCCAAAACTGTAAGCTTCCGACAACTGTTCATCAAGTGACAGTACCACATGAACGTATTTCTGTCCCAGATAATGTCTGATCAGAGATGCAAAAAACCCTGGTGTGTCCACTAATGCAATATATATGTGTGCCATATTCTTTGGTTCCTTCCTGTTTTTTCTATTTTTTGCATTTTACTGAAATCTGTAAACTGCATTCGCAAGACGGTAACCGCCAATGGTCAGCCGCCTTCCAACTGCTCCGGGCAGATCCGTCCATCCGCTCAGACTCGCGTATTTCAATTTATAGTACAGTTTCGGATTGGATGTTTTGATCTCTCCCCACAGATTCTTTCGCTTTTCCAGTGCTTCCTCATTTCCGATCAAAAGCAGGTGAATCGATGAGATCGCCATCATGATCGAGATATTGCGGTACATATACGATGCCAGTTTTGGTTCCTTCTCTTTTATTTTTGTAAGATCTGCCCCCGCGATCACCATTCTGGTCACTTTCATCTGCTGGTCGATCCGCTTTTTTAACATCTGCTCGTTGACAGACTGGTCATCCCTGCCAAGATAATACTGGTACAGATCAATATCCATATAAAAAATATTTCTGACATACGGCAGCGGGCAGTAGGCAAACAGATTGTCCACATAAAACGTATGCTCCGGCAGAACAATTCCCGACTGCCGCAATATTTCCGTGCGGTAAACCAAGGCATGCATGACCAGATACTGGGACGGCAGGAAATGCCCGGTCTCACTCCAGTGGCAGATTTTTTCTGCAGGAAACACATTCCCGTATCCCATACTGCGCGTTATCTGCTGCTCCAGATGATTGTATACATAGTTGCAGACAAACAGATCCGGCTTTTCTTCGCCCCCTCCCGCCTCTTTGCAGTAATATCTGATTTTTTCTAAAAGTTTCTGATAGGCAGTTCCGTCCAGCCAGTCATCGGAGTCCACCACCTTAAAATAAACACCCCTTGCGCAGGCAAGTCCCGCATTGACACCGGAACCGTGTCCACCGTTCTCCTTATGTATCACTTTCACAAGATCCGGATATTGTTTTTGATATGCATCCGCGATCTCCCCTGTCTTATCCTTTGAACCGTCATCTATAATAATGATCTCCACATCTTCTCCGCCCGGCAGAAGCGATTCGATACACCTCGCCATATAACTTTCAGAGTTGTAACATGGAACCACAAAACTCAGATATTTTTCTCTGTTCTCCATCCTAAGCTTCCCTCCCTTTCCTTTCACAGATAATCTTACGGGAAAACTCTTAAGAGAACGGACAGCTTTTCTTAAATATTTTCGAAATTATTTCTAAACAAAATCGGAACCATTTTACGATTCCAGTAAAATGGTTCCGATCTTATATCCTTCCTGTTCTATTTTCTGATCATTTGCGAATGTGATAAAACTGCCGGTCGCCGTATCCCGCACCGCAAAATATACACTGTAACATCCAGCCTTTACACCCCGAAGCGGTATATTTGTTAAAAAGTTCTCCTTTTTTTCTGCTTCATTTCCCCCGGCAAGTGACGCAATATCCCCTGAGGGGATTCCCTCATAAATCGTCTGACCGGTTTCATCTTTCACAAGGAATACCGGTTCACACTCTTTATAGACCGGTGCAAATCCGACATTCTTAAGTGACACTTTTATTTCTGCCGTATCTTCCCAGAAATCATGCTGCATAAAAACATCCGACAACACCAGACGGTAACCTAAATGCCTCTCTATATACGAAAGTCCTTCCATCCCGTCAAAGCAGTCCGATGTCTGTACCGCAGATGACGCCCACTTTTCTAATACTGCCGCATCATAGTCCTGATTCAGATAAGTCACATGCATGGTTTTTAAATCCGCAATAGCGCACTCTAAATCATTATATTCATTGTCTATGATGACCTCCCCGCCATTTGGCACACGGGAACACAATTTTTCCTGAAAAGCAAGTTCTTCCATGCGGTTCCACGCCTGATCTGTACCTGCCTCTGCGGCACTTTTTTCACCATAAGTACCACAGTCATTGCCGCTTCCTAACATTCCGTCATTGAACAGTCCAAGCCTGTCATACAGCGGATTTTTACGATCTTCCTGCAAGTCTGCATCTGCACTTTCCAGGATCTTCCGCCACTGTACCGGTGTCCGCACTGCAAGATACATCTGGCTATCCGTCGATTTTACAAGCTGTTTTGCAAGCTGCTGTAAAGACTGCTGATCTGCATACTTTGTCCCATTGAGTTCCCCCCAGTTGCCGACAAAGAGCCCCTGTAATGTAAACACAGAGTCACTGTATTCTGTTAATATTCCTCCAACCTGCTGCATATGTTTTATCACAAAATCGATACTCTCCGGTTCATACTTCTCATTTTCCCCATTCCAGTCATACAAAAACCGTACGATCCAGTGCTCTTTTGTCACAGACATCGCCTGAAAAAGTCTTTCGATATTCTGCAGACCTTCCTTTGATATTTCTTTGTCCCGGTATTCCCTTAAATTGATCTGCGCCATGGCAAGGGCATGATCTGTATCTTTTTGCATCTGCCTGTCTAACTGCTCACTCATATCCGCCGGTTCATCCGAAATCAGAAAACCATAAATATGATAAAATCCACGATTCGGATTCCAGATTTTCTCCGTAGATTCCGTAAAAGTCTCCGTGGTAAGCATTACCTGCCAGTGAAAATAATCATGTATCCCCACAGCAATTCCGGTGATCATTAACACAAACAAAATGAAAAACAGTAATTTTTTTCTCATCTTATTCCTCGTATTTATTCTTTTGAAACAGCTTCATCTTCGTTACCAGCCGGCTTCGTTTCTTTGCATTTTTTAAGATGGCAATACTTGATATTCCACGAAGTTTCCGGTTGCGGTATACAAAACCGAAAAATGTCCTTACCCACAGAATGGGATAAAGTATTTTATACTGCCCGGCTTTCGGATGGCTTAGGTGCATCTGATGATGAAACTCCCTGATATAATCAATCCATCCTGTTCCCCTCATGGCTACCATGCGTTTTGAATCTGCTTCACCAAATTCCTCGGCTTCCATGATCTCTGTAAAAAACTCTTCCAGGTAAGCCTCCTCTTTCATTGCCCCGGCTTCTCCTGCCTTTTCCAGAAACTGCACCTTGTTTTCTGATAATCCCAGATATCTGACACAAAATAACGTAACCACGCATGTAAAATTTAAGATGCCGCATTCTCTGACCAGTGTTAAAAATTTTGCTTCCTCCTCTGCCGTACATCCATGTTCCCAGAATACAACCCAGTCGCAAAGAAGTTTTAAGCCAAATCCGGAACGCAAAAAATGCTGCAGCATATGTAATAACAGATAAAATGCCTGATATGATGGCGAGGCCAGGAAAAAATCCACTCCCATGACATTTTCAGTAACCCTGTTTTCAAAAAAATCTTTCTGACATTTTTCCAAAAAAGTGTTCACTTCCGTTGAATCAAACGGCTCCACTAATGCACTGTGCAGCTCTAAACGGATTCCTTCCGGGCTCATATAAGTAAGATGGTGATTTTCCTGATGTCCGCTCTCTGCCACAAATCCATGCACCTGCAGACATCTGCCAGCCTCCTGCGCCATCTTTCCGTTCTCAACTAAAAGATCAACATCCCCCGACTTGCGCAGTTCCGGCACCGGATAAAGTCCTGCTACGCCGCTTCCCTTTAATAATATCGTATCAATTCCCGCATCTTTCAAAAGACCTGTCACATACCGGCTCATAAAAAGCAGACGGTAGGACTGCCATACAGTCTGCGTACTTCTCTCCTGCACTCTTTTCCAGTCTGCCCCGTCCTCTGGCAGAATATTTTCCAATACGTCATACAAAAGCGGCAGCACACGATGACGATCCGCTATGGAAAGAATACTTTCCCAGTCCGTTTCCTGTTGTTTTAATCGTTCCCATTTCTGCTTTAAAGCTGCCTGATTTTCTACATGCGGTTCTGCATGTAGTGCTGCATCCAAAAGACTGCACAATATAAGTTCTTTCTCTTTATTTTTTTCTTCCATCTGTCCACCTCTTTTTCCATATAGCAAGTGCTTTTCTCTTTACAATTCCAAATTCTTTTGTGTGGCAAAAGCAAAGAAGCATCACAAGGCTCGGCACCACAGCACATATGAAAAATCTCTTTAAAAATACGATCACCCTTCCACCATCCGCAAATAAGCAAAGCCGGTCTGTTCCATACCAGATCACACCGGTTACCGCTGTATAGATCACATAGCGGACAAAAAACGGAGCCACCTTCGCATGCAGTCTGTGTCTGTACAGCACATATGGTTCCACCCATACAGAGGTGAGCATGGTAGAGAGAAATGTTCCGGCAAACACTCCGAATGTTCCAAATTTCCATACCAGAATCAGTGAAATAGCAAGGTTTAACACCGCTTCCACCAGTGCTTTATACCGGTCAAACCAGAACAATCCAAGCGAGTCCCGGAATGTCAGCACCGCTTTTCTCGTTCCATTGATATAAAAGTTAATACATAAGATTAAGACCACCGGCATATCAAACAGATACTGCTTTCCGAAAGCGAGCTCCACAAACGGATTTAAAAGTTCATACAAGCAGATCGCCGCCGCCCCGTAAAGCCAGTTTCCGATAAAAAAAGCAGTCTCAAAAATGCTTTTTACCCTGCCCTCATCTTCTGTAGCTCCCAGATTACCAACACTTGCGGTGATTCCCTGAAAAATCTGGTCTAACACCTGTCTGACTGAGCCGATCAGAAGGAAATAATTAGAATAAATGCCAACACTGATGACGCCCACAAAAGAAGAAATCAGCAGATTATCGGTATTATTGACCACCACATTTCCAAGTTTATGCATCAGCATGGCTTTTATATTGCGGAATATATCTTTTCTTTCATCCTCCGGCAGCTGCTCTTTCGTTTTCTCTTTCAGGTACGGATACATACGATCCGCCTTTCGGGAAATGCAGATATTAGAGAGCAGTGTACATACAATATAAATACTCAGGAAAAAAATAAAGTTGTGTGTCGTAAATAAAATGACGATCTGACAGATATCCTGTAAGATCAGAAATGCCGTCTGGTATAAAAGAACAATATAGTTTAACTGATGCACTTCGATCAGGGTACGTTTATATACCAGCAGATAAGAAACGACTGAATTTGCCAGATATAAAAAATAAATCAGCATCAGATGATCAACATCCGGCCGGTTTTTCATGAGAACATCAAAAAAGGGAATGATCGACAATCCTAACACTACCACACAGCCTGCCGTGATACGATAAAATGTCCTAAACATCCGCATCAGGATCTGCTGTTTTCTGATATCTCCCTGTGCGATTGGACGATAGAGTGCATAACTGATCGCCGTTTCCACACCAAGCTCTGTCAGTGAGAGTACATTTAAGATATCCGTGAAAAGTCCATTGATTCCGACATAACTCTCACTGAGTGTGTGTGTAAATACCACACGTGTCACAAACCCCATCAGAATCGCAGCAATCCTTGAGATCATGGCAACCACGGTATTCATGGTCGAATATTCTGTTCTGCTCTTCTCCATATGTGTTCTCACCTTTCTTTCATTTTTCTCAGAGTTTCTATCAGATTATTCAAATTCTGCGCAGTGCAGCATCCGATAGACCGCACCAAACGCCCTCACACTGACACTGATCACACAGGCACTTCCCTTTAAGTAAAGAGAAACCTTTTTATCTGTAAGATATTGTGGCAGTTTCTGCCTGACGTATTTTTTTATTTTTCTGCAGTCTGCAGCAACATAATTGCCATTCCGGCTCATTGCGGCAGCCATCCCCATCAGGTCAAACAGATAATGGTTCTCAAATATTTTTTTATATTGGGGATATCTGCGGGAATACACATTGCAGTAATCCTCAAACATCATCATTGCCTTCTGGTATATCCCGTCGTATCCACGATTACATATGCCGGATTTTCTCTGCATATAGTAATACTCCGCTTTTGTTCCGCACACAATCGTGTCACACTGTTCTAATACCCGGCAGAACATCTCGTAATCTTCCGCAAACGACAATTCCGTTGAAAAACGAATTCCGTCAAGGACCTCCCGCTGAAACAATTTGTTCCAGACATAGGCACGCAGGTAGCTTCTCTCATGCAAAACACCAAGCGCTTCTCTTCCGTTCATGCAGACCACATCTGCCGGACTTTCAAATTTTTTCCCCACACCGGCATCATATTTATACCAACCGGAACATGCAGCAATCTGTGCTTCATGTGTTTTTAAAAGCCGGATCAGATAGGTATACATATCCGGTTCTAATACATCATCCGAATCAACAAATGCGATATATGCGCCAGCCGCCTCTTTCAGTCCTTTATTTCTTGCACCGGATACACCCTTATGTTTTTCGTGAAATACCCTGATCCGTGCATCCGTCATCTGAAGTCTGTCACAGATCTCCCCGGAACCATCATCGGAACCATCATCGATCAGAAGGATCTCCAGATCCGGATACGTCTGGTGTGTAATACTTTGCACGCAGTCTTCTAAATAGTTTTTCACATTATATACCGGCACGATCACACTGATCTTATCTGTTTCTTTCGTCATGTTTTTCCATGCTCCCTTTTTATCTGAGATACAACCGTTCTTCTCCCCCTTCATTTGCAAAACGGATTGCCACGTTTCCTCTGCATCTTGTCAGTTTCAGAAAATATCTGTCCTTCTCATCCTGCAGTCCTGACAGCAGAAATACGATTTTTACCGTCTCCTGTCCTGCCAGCATCCGAAGATCATAATCTGCCTGATACACTTCTTCCGTTCCATCCTCATTCTCTCTTACAAGTGCAAGTTCTGTTTTATCACAGATATTTGAAAATCCTGTATTGGCTATCTCCACCTCAATCCTGTCCGTATAAAATACTGCACTCCCTGCCACAAAACGATACCCCAGATGTGCACCGATATACTGGTAGAAACTGCCCCATTCCCCATATTCCATCTGCTTCCACCGGTTCAGAACCTGCTCTTCATGGATACTGTTCAAATATGAAACCCGCAAATCACACAATGCCCGCAGCATTTCCTTTGCAGCAGGATTCTGACCGGAAAGCACCTCGCCTCCAAACGGGATCTGACCACAGGTTTCCTGCATATAACCGATTTCATCTGCAATGCACCAGTCCTCTGTCCATGCACTGTCCGCACGACGTTTCACTCCAAAAGTTCCCATGTGATTTTCTGAGCCAAAAATCGCATCATCAAATACCCCTGGTACTGCTTTGTCATTCTCATTTGTCACTGCCATACGGCAAAAAGACGGTTTCCTGAGTGCGATTCTGATGTCGGGTCCAATTGCCTTCCTCCATGCAGCATAGAGTTTCCGGATGTATTCCTGATCTAAAAACTTTGATCCATGCATTTCTCCCCAGTTACCGATAAATAACCCCTGCGTGATAAGGATATCGCTCTCATATGCACGCACAACAGCTCCAAGCTGCCTCATATGAGTTAAAACAATGGAGAACAATGTCGGTTCCCGTTCCATTCCTTTCCCCTGTGTATCATACAAAACGCGCAGAATGATTTCTTTTCCCCGGCTGTGAAAACATTTTAAAATTTCATCTGCATATTCCAGTGCCTCTTCTGAAAGGCTCATTCCACGAAATGCCCCGATATCAAACCGTACCAGCACTAATGTTTCATCATCCCAGTAAGGCTGATATAAAAGTCCATCTTTCTCTCTTTTATCCAGTGTAAATGTATAAATATGGTACCATCCTCTGCCCGGATTTGTACATACTTCCCTGCTCTCCTCCGGAAATCTGACTGTAAAATGTTTTTTATTTCTGTTCTTCCAGAAAAACATCTTCGTTCCCCGCCCCCGCATCAATTTTTAATACTTTTACACGGAATACCACTCCGATAATCGAAAACACCATGCGAAACATATAAATAACCGGTTTCAGTCCGGAATGCATACTGACTCCCGTCTGCCTGTTGTGCATGACTGCCGGTATCTCTTCCACTTTAAATCCAAGCAGCAGCATCTGAATGATCATATTTGCATCCGGATACTTATCATCAAAATGCTTATATTTAGAATAGTACAAAAATGCCTTCCGGCTAAGTCCCTGGAGTCCTGTCGTCGGATCACAGATATGACGTCCCGTCATCATTTTGATCATCTGGCGGAACAGCGCATATGCCAGTTTTTTGGTCACGGAAACCGGAAAATCAGAACTCCCCTCCATAAACCTCGATCCAAGCACGATATCCGGATATCTTCCATCTGCATCCTTCTGCCGGAGTCTCTCATAAATCTTTGGAATATTGCAGACATCATGCTGCCCATCCGCATCCATCTGTATCACATATTTGTATTTTCTTCGTATTGCATATTTATATCCAAGCTGCAGTGCACTGCCATAACCAAGGTTAAACACATGCGTAACTAATGTATGGCCATGTGCCTTCACCACCCAGTTTGTTGAATCAGAAGATGCATCGTTCATAACAAGAATATCCGCAATGGATGAAATTTCCGGCTTTTCCAGCTCATAAAGCACCGCTTCAATATTCTTTTCCTCATTATAAGCAGGCATAATAATCAATAACTCTTTTTGCTTTTTCATTTCCATCCCACTCCTCTTTTTTGCTGTATGTATTTTTTCTGTCAGCGAAACAGTAAACCGGTAAGCAGCTCCATATCTTTCTCATAGACAACATTTTTCTTAAGAGATGCCTCCCGATACCGGTTTCTCAGTTTCTCATCTTCCATCATCCTGCATACAGCTTCACTAACCGCTTCCGGTTCTAATCTGCATAAAATACCATCCACGCCATTTTCGATCTGTTCCCGGTTACTCTCCGATGCAATGATTGGAAGTCCAAGCGTCTGCGCCTCCTGTATTGCAATACTTTTTCCTTCAAATCCGGTCGCATGTACATAGATATCTGCACTTTTGTAATACGGATACGGATTTTCCACAGAACCTGACAGAATAAAATCCTCCTGTAATCCCAAAGAATCGATCAGATGTTCGAGTCTCTTTCGTTCCGGTCCTTCTCCGAGAACATACCAGCGGACATTTTTATGTTTCTCCTTGATTTTTTTCATCGCCCTGATTGCTGTCGGGTAAGATTTCTGTTCCGTCAGCCGGCCGACTGTAAGAAGCCTGATGCCATCAAAATCATCAGAAAATCCGCCGGGCAGCGATGCTTTTGTTTTTATTTTCTCTGTATCGATAATATTATGAAAAACCTTTGTCCGGCCGGCACATTCCGGGTAGACTTTTAAAAACTGCTGCTTTACATCCTCCCCGATTGGGAAAATGGCGTCGTATTTCAGATAGCAGTCACGGTCTAACTTTCTGGTATAGCCTGCCTTTGTGTAATCAATATGTATGAATGCCGCCTTTTTCTTTGCACGGACATGATCTGCAACGTAATATGCAGATCCACCCTCTAAATAGGCAACTGCAAGATCATATTCTTCCGCAAAACGTTCTCCTCCATCGGAGAGCACACGCCAGAGCAGCTTATCCGGCAGCACCTTCCGCCGTTTTAACATATCCGCAAGTGATGACAAAAGATATGGCAGCAGACAGAATACGGTACCCCGGACGAACATGGTCTTTAAAATCGTCCTATACATAAAATGTCTTCCCTCTTTCTGCAAAACCGACAGAGGCTGATAAGATTTATTTTTCAGCAGGACCTCTTTGGGCAGTTTTTTCACCAGTTCCCCCTGCCCCATCAGAACATAAAGAGAGATCTCATACTGCACATCTTTTGTCTTTTCATTTTCCTTTTCCAGTTTTTCAAGCAGTTCTAAAAGTGCCATCTCCGCACCGGCTCCGCCTAATGTATTAATCACGAACAATATTTTCTTTTTCATCCACAAGCCCCTTCAGTTCCTGCAATATTCTTTCATTTTCCTGATTGAGCAGTGATACCTGCATCGCCAGTTCCTGGTTTTTTACCACCACAACAGACACTGCCATACTGATTTTAAATAAAAACAGGATTATAACAACAAACACAGCAAATGCAAACAGTACCACACTTTTTGCTCCATTCCACAGGTATGTGGCTGCATCCGTACTTACCGCAATGCCAGATACAAGAAATGTCGCAGAAACAATCGCCCAGCCAAGTCCGATCCCATCCGTCAGTTTCTGCCTTGCATACATAAAAAGATCCAAAATGAGCAGAAAAATTCCAAAAACAATCAACATCATTTTCAATATCATGCTTTTATCCCCTCTTTTCTGTCATAACTTTTTGCGGAAGGTTTTCTTCCCCGCTTTATCTTAAACAATTCACCCTGGCAGAAAATATGTACATCCATATGGCGTTCCACCCAGCGAAGCCTGAAATATCCGACGGTAAAGCCAAAGAAACTTCCCATGACAAGTCCTGCACCATACCAGATATCAGGAAGCTGTTTTGAAAACAGCGTTCCAAAAAACGTACCCAGACAAAAGCAGACCGCCGTTAAAAGTGCTCCTGTCATATCATTAAAATAATACAGAAAAATCAGTTCCGCATACAGCAAAAAAAGAATAAAGTAACCGGCTGCAAGACACGGATAAATCTGCATCACAAGTCCTGAAAAGCCCATTCCCGGCAAAAATATCACACAGAGCAGATAAAGCACGACCGAGACAATAAACTGGATTCTCACAAGATTCATAAGTTCAGATGCAAGCTGGCGGAACATTCTGTTTTTTGCATTATTGATATCTTCCCATCTGCCACCGATAACAGCCTCCGAATATGCCTTGTACCTCTCATGAAAATGCATTTCCACGCGGCTGATAAAAATGATGGTCGACGAAAGATTCGTAAACATTGCCAGACAGGTCGCCATATCATATGCAGGCGCATAGACAAACGTATGTGCCACCGTCATCTTTAAGTCCGTCGTCCAGAATATAAAATTATGTATATACAATCCTAACGTATACAATAGGTTTGTCGCAATAAGGTGCCAGTAAATTTTGAAATAATGAAGCACCTTGCGGTACTGGCGGCTGTTCCTTTTAAAATAACTCTTAATCGTTGCCGCTGATATCGCCGCCGTCAGGAAAAATCCGATCGTAAGTGAAAGAAGCATGCTGTATATGATGTCCCTGTGAAACACTTTCACGAGCAGCCACGCAAGCCCAAATGCCGCTGCCATACCCATCAGGAAAAATAATGATATTTTCTGATAGTCCTTGCAGATCGACAGATACAGCATGGAATAAAATACCAGAAGAAGCGATATAAAGCCGCAAAACCCGGTAAACACAAACACCAGATCCACCTGCCCCTTCAGATACTCTCTGATACAGAACGGGATTGCAAACAGACACCCGAAACAAATATTTAAAAATAATCCGACATCATAACATGGCAGGATATCTTCGTACTTTTCCTCATAAATAATATCGGACATATATCTCGATAATACAGCATTAAACGGTGCCGCAACCAGCAGGGAAAATATAAAAATATAAAGTACCGTGCCTGAAAATAATCCTCTTCTCGCATACCCTACTGTCTCGTATCCAAGAAAATGGCTCATTAACATCACATTTCCGATCACGACAAACATGGGGGCGATCGTGACCATGGTACTGTAACCGAATCCTGCCAGATTTGCAAGGATCGTGCGCCTGTCATAAATTTTCTGAAGTTTTACGCCTATTCCTGCCATAGATCACACATCCCCTTTCTTTCCCTGCACTCTGCCTTCATCCCCAAATTGCCGGTAAATCTGCCGGTATGTTTCTTTCATATCCTCCACAAGATACCGGCTCTTTAGTCTCCGGTATCCGTTTTTTCCCATGCCAATCCTCTTTTCTCTGTGGCATGCCAGATCTACCATCGCTGCCGCAATCTCCTCCACATTCATGATATGTGTAATGATCCCTGCTTCCCCAAATGAATCGCCTTCCCCGTAGATCAGCCCCCTGCAGTTGCCTACATCCGTTGCAATCACCGGTTTTTTTGCCGCAAAACTCTCTAAGATCGTCAGTGGCTGTCCCTCACTGATGCTTGTGAGTATGGTCATATCCATCTTCCCAAGATATTCTGTCACATCGACTTTTCCGGTAAAGATCACATCCTCCACGCCAAGAAGATCCACCAGTTCAAAACATTCTTTGGCATATTCTTTTTCCTCATCGGATGGTCCCATGATCCACAATGCGAGTTTTGGTGCCTCTTTCTTGGCATAAGCAAAGGCTCTTATCATCGTTTTGACATCCTTGATCGGCGCAATTCTTAACACCGCTCCGATATTGATGGTGTCATCTTCTTTTCTCTCTTCTTCAAGACACCTGACAAATCTCTGATCATCAATACCGTTCGGTGTGATCTTTATTTTTTCTGCCGGACATCCGAGTTCGATCTGAAGTTCCATGGCATGCTTGTAAAGACAGGTTACCTGATCTGCATACCGGTATGCGAGCAGGGACATTTTTTTAAACTGTTCGATCCAGATATTTTTATAGATACCGCCTACCCACTTTGCACGGATCAGCTCCTCCTCCCGCTCCCTGGTATAAATTCCATGCTCCGAAACCATTAGTCCGCATCCATATCTTTTTTTTGCCATGCTTCCGATCACTCCCGCATATCCGGTCGCAACACAGTGATAAAGATCCGCCTCGGGCAGTTCCATTTTCAAGGTCAGAAACAGTGGCAGATAAATGGAACGCATGGTCCAGAGGAAATCAGAAAAAACAACCTGTGGATATCTGAGCTGATAACATTCCCGCACAGCATTTAAAAAATCTTCTCCCATCAAAAGCGCGTTCAATGAAAAATTTTTCTTTTCAAACAACGTAAACAACGTATCCCACTCAACATTCCGGTTTAAAAGTAATGACCGCAGTGCCTCATATTCATTCTGACGCAGATGCAGTTTTTTATTTTTTTCCTGCTCTACCCAGTCATAATCTTCCAGATAAAGCTCATAAACTTCCGACACATTTTCCGGCAGTTCATAAACAAATTTTCCTCTGTATGAACGGTTTGCCACAATCGCAAGCACCACGAATTCTATGTCGGGAAAAGCTTTTATCATACTGTTAATCCAACTGGAAACGCCGCCCACCACATAAGGATAACATCCCTCTGCTACAATACATACTTTCATTTTCAATCCTCGTAATAAAACAATTGCTTTTCTTCTTCCTCACTCAACCGGATTTTTACCTCATCCTCTTCTGCACAGATCAGGTATACACCATCCTCCACTACAGAAAAACTTCCTCCCTGTATATCCTCTGCTTCGCGTGTTCCCGTATGCAGTAAAAACCACGCTTCCTTTTCTAATCCGTCAACATGCAGGGAAATCATATTATCTTCAGATTCTGCTGAATAAGAAAGTGCCAGAAATCTCCTTATCCTCTGATCGCTCTTTGAGATCGTTGTCTCATCAAATGCCGTAAACGGTTTCTGATAAGTACAGATATTAGACGCTGCTTCCTTCGAAAGGATCTCCCACGCATCATCCTTTTTCTCCGGATATGCTGCTGCAAGCAGATCCCATACCGTATTCGAATACCCCAATGCGGTCTGGATACATCTCTGTCTGAAATCATCCATAAATGTATGATTCACACCATCTCCGGTAGCACGCTGCAGTGTCACCTCTTCCCCTGCAAAGGAAACGATCGGTTCGTCGCTGGTCTGTGATTCCCTGGTTACAATCGTCCTTATTCCATCAAGTTCCTCGCATTCCAAAGCATCCCCCAGTTCGTCTTCATTTTGCAGGTATAATGACTGAAAACAATAATCTGGTGCCTCTTTTTTCCAAAACGTTTCGTCTTTCTCCATTTTTTCCGACAGCCCGGTTCCAGATACATTGCCGGATGAAAGTCCTGCCTCCCCGTATTCTTCTTTCAATAATTTCAGATAATATGCCACTTCTCCCTCCCGTGGCTCATTTTCATCTCCATAATCAAACTGCGGTGTCATCATACAGGTCAGTTTTGCATCGATCTTTCGTTCAATTGCGACCAGCGACGGCCAGATGATTTCTCGAAATAATGCCTTTTGTGACTGACTGTATATTTTTTCCATTTTATTTTCATTTTCCGACGCAAATCCAGGATAATTTGCAATCACAAGATTCTGTGCATTGATCACCGGGTAAATCTCAAACGAATACGATTCTGCCATCATTGCATCCAGAATGCCAATACCGGAATTATCCTTTAAATAATTTCCATTAATGCAAAACACACAGGCATTTTCCAGTCCGTTTCTCCATATAATGGCAGGCTGTCTTCCGCTGTCCGGCCGAACATCTGAGAGTATTCCGACCATATAACTTTTTGTGCCCTCCCCCGTCACATACCATGGAATTTTAAGATCCATATCCTGATTTTTTTCTTCTTCCTCATCTTTTGCCTGATAGATCACTTCCCCGCCGAGCAGAAATCCTTCAAACAAGTGTATGCCGTCAAGTGTCACTTCATTCTGTTCCACATATCGGATTCCAAGCAGCTTTCTCAAACGGTCGTTCTTCTCAATTTCCTCTGCATCCGGCAGTCCTGAAACTATAACATTTACTCCCTTTTCGGCTGCATCACTGACCGCCTTTATATTATCCCTGGTATTCAGACAGGTTCCATCTAAAACCAAAATATCCGTCAGCCTGCTGTCTTCCGACACGATACCATCAAAAGAGTCCGCTGTCTGAAATTCACGTTTGCTATATGTACACCACCATTTTACGGTATTCTTTACTGCCTCACTGTTTCCAATATACAGCACACCTGCTGTTTTCTGTATATTCTGCCCGGATGCCAGATACATATCCTGTTTTGTCAGTTCCGTTGTGGCACTTTCCTTGTATTCATTGATCCCATATTTACTTAATTTATCCTTCATCACACCCGTAAATTGAAACATAAACAGTAAAATAATTAACATGATCGTGATTGCAGCAAAATTTCTTCGGGATACCATCACATTTTCCTTTCCAAATCCATCTCATCCTGCAGCCATTATTTTTTCTGTCAATTATATCCATAATCGATTGAAAAATCATATAAACTGTAGGTATTCTGTTCTACCACATAGCAGATAAAATCATCTGTTTCATAATACACCTGCATTTCTTTTCCATACAGTTCCATAAATGCCTGTGCCCAGTAATACATTCTTGACATTACGATCCATCGGTTTTCACCTTCATAAACCGAAATATCTCCTGCTGTTGGCAGCGGTTTTTTTGCTCCTTCTTCTGAAATGAGCTGTCCGCTTCCCTCATATGCCACGGTATAATCAAGTGGTATCTTCTCAATAAAGAAATATATGCGGTCTGTCGGCAGCGTCAGATTTCCATTGACCGCATCTCCTTCCATACTCCGTAAAAATGTAATTGTTTCCTCATGACGTGCATAATCTTCCATCATTCGCAGTTCATCATTCGCAGAACAGATTGTATATTTATACTTTTCGTTCTCCCGCTTTATATTTGCCAGACAGGTAATCGCCGCATTCGACTGCAGTGCCGTCAATATTGACGGTGTACGGATCTGATTTCCATTGACAAGTGTCGCAACAAGTGCCGCTGACGTCATCAGTGAAACAAGATTCATCCAGATATTCCGCTTAAAAAATCCAAAGACCAATGTTACCATACCGTCCATTCCAAGTCCTATCGCTACCGGTATCATATAAGCGACGTAGATACTGCACCGGCTTGCATCCATGATATGTGGCAGTCCAAAACGCCATGCAGAAAGAAACATCATCAAAAGCAGCAGACCAAATCCTGCGGACATCAGCATTGATCCATAATCATGTTTTCCAATGAGCGTAAACAATAGTCCACCGATCAGGCAGAATCCCTCGCACCCAAAAATAAACAACATCCATGGCACGCTTGCCTGAAGCATTACAACATTGTGCACTCCTGTCCACAGATAATCCAATCCGTTTTGGGTAATATCCGTAATCCGGAAACGTATCTTTTCCACCAGCATACCAAACCTTGTTGTTTTTACCTGCGTCCCTTCTGTCATCTGTGCATTTTCCACACCATTTTCTGACATTGTCTGATCCGTCATGCTCCCGGCAGTATCCGTACTTTCCGTCATGCTCTGATCCGTCACACTCTGTGTATTTGTATTTATTTCTTCCTTTTCACTGCCAGGGATATCTGCTTCATCTTCCTCCTCAGCACCCGTATTATTGCTGCCATTAATTACATTGAGTCCCCAGCCCAGCGATCCCTGTAAAGGCGTACCCTGTAAAAAGGCAATTCCCATCGGAAGCACTGCCAAGAAGATACTTAAAAGACCAGTCGCAAGAACCCTGAAAAAATACTCCTTTTTGAAAATACGCAACAGGTATCCTCCTGCAATACCGATACAGAACAACCCTGCTACCATAGTATCATAAAAATGTACGATCAGCGTAAGTCCAAATCCTGCAATAAATCCCATAAGATAACGGGTACTTTTGCATTTCCAGGTTTTTAATCCGGCAGCGTTTCTTTCCTTGTTGCATTGATTCACTTCTATCTTCCGCTGTTTTAAAAAGGCATACATAAAATAAATGCCGGGCAGGATAAATATCATGCCAAATTCCTGAGGCAGCGAACTGTAATAACGCGAGTAAGTATTCCTGTTAAAAAATGCAGCAAGTACATAGACAAATACAGCTCCCCATGCGCAATACGATGTCCTGCAGCACGCTTTCAAAAATGCCAGAAGTGCATAATGGATATATAAGACCTGCACCACATAAAAAAGCCGGAGCAGCACATACGTTTCAATCCCTGTTACCGTATGGATATAATAAATTACGCAGTGGAATCCAAATGGATAAATTCCAGCTACAAACACATCATTCTGCCCCATCGCATTGATCCAGTAATTGTGTACTGGTATATCGGATGCACAATAACCGTATGTATTTATCATATTGGTTCCATACATTACCAGAACCGTTGCAGTAAATACAACAAACAGCACTCCATCTGCAAAATGCCTGATGATCAGCCCACACATTCTGCCACACAGTTTCTTAATTTTTCTGCCAATCCACTGTACAATCTCCAGAAGAAGTAATTTAATGCCAAGCGTCTCCCGGATCACATGGGATGTTCTGTTTCCTATGATATGTCCGATTTTTTTAGGTGAAACTCTTTTCGTATGTACCAAGGATATAACGACTGGAAGTGCACTGCCCAAAATCAGCGTAAATCTGCCTGAAATATGAAGCAGCTGAAGAAATAATACCAGATTGATCAGATAGAAATGACCTAATACGATATAAAAGAAAAACCGTACACTAAATATTTCATCTTTTAACCTGCGGTGCAGAAGCAGTGCCGGAACTGCGATAAAAAGTCCCGTATAAATTGTGAAAATGCTGATAAACTGTAACACAGTCAGGACTTTCATCGACACTGCCATCACCTCCTTTAGCTAAAAATACGAATTAATTCCAATGTTTCCCTGTCGATCACAATATCTGAATTTTTTAATTTTTCCAATTCATCAAAAAAATGTTTTTTGTTTCCCTCTGTAAAATAAAGTTTTAAATAACAGGTATAGGTAGATAATTCTGCCGGATAGAGTTCCCTGCTCTTATCGCACCAATATTTCATGCGCTTAAAATCCTTTATCTTAAGAAGCAGAACGCAAAGTCCCTCAATATAGGAAGCCTGCAGTTTCTCCTGGTATTTTTCATCCAGAAAATTACATGCCTCCTCCATCATATCGATGTAGGTCTGCTGTTCCTTTTCATGAAACACCTCCTGGATCAATACCCCATGCATATACTCAATCAGGATACAGGCTGCTTCTGCCGCATCAACTCCCTCCTGTTTCATCTGAAGGTAAAGTTCCTGTGCACGCTTTCTGAAATCATTCAATGCATCCCTTAATACTGTAGCGGCATAATGTGATGTTTCCGTGTCCTCACTGTTTAACGCAAGCGAGATGGATGCCAGAGAATTCTGTACATCCCCACGGACCACATTCATGACCAGCGTTCTTAAACTGTCTTTGTCGCTGATCGCAAGTGCCTCCTCAATCGGTACTAAATTTCCTTCCCTTTCCTCATCTGCCCGAAGATGTGTCTTTACACGCTCCTTGCTGAAAATAACATCCTCAAGATCCACGTTCTGCCGGAAAAAAACCTTGTTAAACACCAGTCCCGCCAAAAAAAACAACGGTCCCACTACCGGGCAGAGAAACATCACGATCCCCTTCATCAGAATATCTGTATTTTTTTCTTTCTGCCTGATCCTGCTGTTTCCTATCACATATAAAACAGCAACAGCCGTATTGATCAGAAGAACGATACAAAATCTCTTTTCCACAACCGTCATACAAATACATCCTCCTGTATCTGGCAGGACACACCCTCTTTTTCAAATCTTTCTCTTACCATGGTTGCATCTTTTGTACTGGTATTTGCAAGAAGCGCATACATTTTTCCACCTTCAAGTTCACCGACATAATCGCTTTGTCTAAGGAGTTTAATAAGCCTTTTCCCGACCTCATCACGGTCATTTTCCTTTGTATCCACGGAAAGCAGTGCACACTGTGTCAATCCTTTATCACGCGCATTTAAATATGCCTTTACAAGTGCTAAAAAGGCTTCCGGTTCTAATATATTCGTTCCTTTTATGTAACGCTGCTGCTCTAAGGCAGAAATATAACGGTTTGCACGCACCACCGCATTCTGAATCAGATAACCGATAACCGTCAGCATATTCGCCTGTCCTAACGTCATCCGCTCCCACGGAATTCCCCAGATCATCAGAATCAGCTGCATCTCATCTTCCGAATAAATGGCATTTGCCATAAGCGGATATCTTTCATCCATATTTTTATTAATATAAACTTTCTTCCCGGCAAGCACCGTATACATGGCATCCATCTCGCTGTAATTGATTGAATTACCGAGGCTGCGTGCTTTCTCCGATGTTGCAGAAAAAAGACGTGCATAGGAACGGTTTGCCACCGTATAGATTGCCACATCTTTGCTTCCCATCAGTTTTGCAAGTACTTCCGCCGCATAAAAAAGTACCTCACAGGGTTCATACTGCTCTAAACTGGATGTGATCTCATATAATTTTCCAAAACTGTCATTCTGGTTTACGATCTGGTTTGCGAGAATTTCTTTTACCCTGACATTGCTGACATTGATATCCGAAATATCATCTAACTGCTTGGTTAAGTATGATACTTCATGCCGCTGTTCCTCCCTCATTGCACGAAGCTGGTCTCTCAGATATCCCACTGCCAGACCTAAGATCAAAAGCTGTGCGATCCAGACATAGGTATTATAGTCAAGCATAACATCAAATCCGCTTCTGTGGTACATCTGCCGGAAACAGTACCCTGCCACGGCAAGCAATGCAGAAAATGTTGCCTGCTGCTGCCCGTATACAAGTGCAAACAACAGCACATACAGAAGATAAAAATCAATATTCTGAAAGTATTCACTTCCGACTGCACGGTTATTCAACATGAAAAACGGAATAAAACAAATCAGGTTTTCCATAAAAGGAATCAGATTCGTTATGATTTCCTTTGTCCTGCTGCCTAATCTTCGAAACAGATGTCCCTTTTTCTGCCCTGCATCTGTAAATTCAGATACATGTCTGCTGAAATAAGCCGCAATCTTTTCCACATCTGTTCCTGCATGATGAAGCACACGGCTTCCAAATTCTTCATCGTATCTTTTACCGGAAAGCATAACTTCCCGGTATTTTTTGTTTTCCTCTTCTACGATACTGACCTCATTCTCCATTCCTGCGGCAACAGCCTGGGCAAGCTCATACCGTGACATTTTCTCCCCGGAAGATAACTGATAGAGGGTATGTTTATGGTCTTTTGCCACCATTATCTGGTAGATAAACTCCACCGCATCCGCCTCATGCAGAAGCATTATTTTTTCATTCTGCGACGCAATGATCTCTCCGGTCTGGACTGCTTCGAGGCACATATCCGCACAGATCGTATCTGTATCCTCTTTCTTTCGTATTTCCCCATACAAATGATCGAGGCGGAGAATCACAACATCATTCCCCATCCTTGCATAATTTTTACAGATATCTTCTCCGATAGCGATCGCCTGGCCTTTCTTGCTGTATGCCCCGGTAGGATCATCCTCTGTCATAAACTGTGCGCTTCCACCGCCAAAAACACTCTCCGAAGAAAGATAGACAAACCTGCCTTTCTTTAAAGCGGTATAATTCATCAGTATATTCGTAAGTCCCGCTGCATAGGACGCCGCTGTGTTTTCCACCCTGTTCCAGGAAAAATTATGGTCATATGCCCCCAGAAAAACTACTACCTGTGGCATAATACTCTCTAATACCTCCCGCACACAGGCATCCTCATACGAAAAATGATACACTTCAAATACTTTCTTCAGGCTGTATCCCTTCTTTGGTTCTTCTGTCAGCACAAAGACCCTGTGTCCTTCCTTATTCAGTCTGTTGATCATAAGCCGCATAAAATTGCCGGCATTCCCAACTAGCAATATATTCATACCTGCTCCATTCTCAAATAATTCCCTGTTGTCTTAACTCCATCATAAACTGCCCTACGTCGCTTTGTGCGCAGGAGAATGACAATCCATATTCTTTTGCAAATGCCTGCGTGATCTCATCCTCAGACATTCCTGAAATATACGCACGATATATATATGCACCGCACTCGTTCAACATGAATGGCTTTTTATATTGTTCCCCCTGCTCCATATCCAAAAGCCAGTATGCCCCCGCTGCCTGGCGTAATTGATACCATTCTTTCATTGTAACTTATTTCCCCTCTTTTCGCCACTTTCGTTTTCTGTCAGGCAAAAAACTGTTCTGCCACAGTAATCTTTCCTATATATACGACCGGTCCTGTCATGAAAATTCTTCCATCCTTTTCAAATTCGATAAAAAGATCTCCACCGTGCATATGTACGGTCACTGCATCTTCGACTAATCCCAGACGGTGAGAAGCCGCTGCTGCCGCACAGGCTCCGGTGCCGGAAGCAAATGTATACCCCGCCCCGCGTTCATAAATTTCAACCTGTATATTTTTTTCATCTACGATCTGACAAAGCTGCATATTGATACGGTTTGGAAAATATTTTGCATTTTCCACATATGGTCCTAAATGCAGTGCTTTCTCACGATCTACCCTCTCAAGCATAATAACACAATTTGGATTTCCCATGGATACACAGGTCGCATTATAAAAATTGTCGCAGAAAAATATCGATTCTCCCACAACTTCTCCCTCAAATCCAAGTGCCGGGATCTGTTCTGCCTCAAAGACCGCATATCCCATATCCACACGCATACAGCTTCCAGCATCATCCAAAAATGTTACCAGTGTTTCCCCCGCTTTCGTGGTCAGATAATATTGCCTTTCTTTTACATATCCGGCATCTTTTAAATATCTTGAAAAAATCCGGATGCCATTGCCGCTTTTTTCAGCTTCACTTCCATCCGGATTAAAAATTCGTACTTTAATTTTTTTATCTTCCATAACCGGTCCGTACAAAATTCCATCTGCACCGACACCAATATTGCGTCTACAAAGCTGCCTTATCAATCTCTCATTTAAAACTACATCATTTTTCTTCGGATCAAAGATCAGATAATCATTGCCAACTCCATGGTATTTGCGAAGTATGATCTCAGACATCTTGATTCCTCTGCCATTTTCCTTGTGATATCATATGCAGAATAACAGGAAATGGTTACTCTACTCCCCCATTTTCAAACAACTGGTGAATATGTTCCGCCTTCTCATGGAGGATCTTGTCAATCTGATCTTTCGTCACTTCGTCTAAGTCTTTCTCCTGACCATATTTACCCGAATATGCGTTCGTTGCCTTATTGTAGTCTTCCTGCATATTTGGATCCATAGTCTGGTCTTGCGCATTTTCTGCCTCCGCAGTCTGCTTCTGCATCCCGGAATCAGCCTGCGTTCTCGGAATATAGTTCACATTCCAGTACTTGATAATACTTCTTGCGATACGTTCCCGTTCATTTCTCTTATCGATCATGTCTTTCATCATCACTGCACCACACTCTGTTCTGATTTTTGATACCTTTTTATTTTAGCACGAAACCCATTGGAAAAAAAGTTAATTTCTGAATAAAATTCATCCTTTTGAAGCATGCTCTTTATGGTAAAGATAAAATTCCGGAGGATAAACAGCATGGCTTCTTATAAAGTAGAAATCTGCGGCGTCAACACCGCAAAACTCCCCATTTTGAAAGAAGAGGAAAAAGATGCTCTGTTTGCACGGATCAAACAGGGAGATACCACCGCCAGAGAAACTTATATCAAAGGCAATCTCAGGCTGGTATTAAGTGTCATCAAACGTTTTTCCGGCAATCACGAAAATGTAGATGATCTGTTTCAGATCGGCTGTATCGGCCTGATCAAGTCCATCGACAACTTCGATCCGACGATCGGGGTTAAGTTTTCCACTTACGCAGTTCCCATGATCATAGGTGAGATAAGACGTTACCTGCGCGACAATAACTCTATCCGCGTCAGCCGTTCCCTGCGCGACACTGCCTACAAGGCAATCCACACCAAAGAAATACTCTCAAAGACGGAAAACAAAGAGCCGACTCTCGACGAAATTGCCGCCGAATCCGGCATTTCTAAAGAGGACATCGTTTTCGCCCTCGATGCCATCCAGAGTCCTCTCAGTCTTTATGACCCGGTCTACACCGATGGCGGTGACACACTCTATGTCATGGACCAGATCAGTGACAAGAAAAACCGGGAAGAAAACTGGGTTGAAGAGCTGTCCCTAAACGATGCTCTCGACCGGTTAAACGAACGCGAAAATTATATCTTAAAGCTTCGCTTTTTTGAAGGAAAAACGCAGATGGAAGTGGCTGACGAGATCCATATCTCCCAGGCTCAGGTCAGCCGCTTAGAAAAATCTGCATTAAAATCCATTCGTCATTATCTGTCGCTCTAACGATCCCATTTATTGCACAGAGCATTGATCTGATCTGCAAATTTGCCAAGTTCTTTGTTTGGCATTCCCTCACACTTATTGATAACCGTGAGAAGTCTCTGGCCTGCAGCAAGCAGTCTTGCAAATACATTGCTCGATGCACGGCTCTTCTCTGTTATCTTCTTCTCTGCCCGTTCTCTGGATCCTTCGCGTACCTGTTCGCCGGTTGCAAGGTCAAATGCATCTCCCGGGAACGGCGCATAGGCCTCATACCCCAAAGTATCTTTCAAATGATCCGCGAACTGCTCCGTAACTTTGTCTTCCCCGTGTACCACAAATACTTTTTTCGGCTTATTTTCGAATGCTGCCGCCCATTTTGTCAGTTGTTCCACATCTGCGTGGCCGCTGATACCCGGCAGGTTCTCGATTCTTGCCGCAACCTCGATTGTCTCACCAAAGAGCCTTACCTCTTTTGCACCATTTAAGAGTGAAAAGCCAAGTGTTCCCGGCACCTGATATCCCACGAATAAGATCGTGGAATCTTTTCTCCACAGATTATGTTTCAAATGGTGGCGGATACGTCCCGCCTCACACATTCCGGATGCAGAGATAATAACTTTGGGATTATCATTAAAGTTGATCATTTTTGACTCATCACTTGTGATCGCCATTTTAAGTCCCGGAAATCCGATCGGATTAATCCCCTGCTGCACAAGTGCTCTCGCATCTTCGTCAAAACATTCTTCCACACTCTTGTTAAAAATGCTTGTCGCTTCAACCGCTAACGGACTGTCTATGTATACCTCAAAATTTTCAAATTCCGGCAGCAGATGCTCACTCTTGATCCTGCGGATAAAATAAAGCATCTCCTGTGTTCTGCCCACGGAAAATGCAGGAACGACCAGATTACCGCCGCGTTCATACAATGTTTCTTTGATCACTTTTGCCAGGGCGATCGCGAAATCCGGAGGTGTATTGTGTTTTCTGTCACCATAGGTTGACTCCATGATCACATAATCGGCATCTTTGATGTATTCCGGATCTTTGATGAGCGGACGGTTACCTGGTCCGATATCACCGGAAAATGCCAGTTTTACCTCTGTACCATCATCATCCCTCACCCACATTTCAATGCTTGAGGATCCAAGCAGATGACCTGCATCTACAAAACGGATCTCAAGTCCGTCACAGACTTTGATCTTTTTCTGATAATCACACGGCACAAAATGGCTCAGTACGCTCATCGCATCATTCATATCATAAAGAGGCACCACTTCCGGTTTTCCGGCCCGTTTTGCCTTACGATTGCGCCATTCTGCCTCGAACATCTGGATATGTGCACTGTCTTTGAGCATAATGTTGCAGAGTTCATTGGTCGCTAAGGTACAGTATATTTTGCCGCGGAAACCATGATTGTATAAAAGCGGCAATAATCCGGAATGATCAATATGTGCATGCGTCACAAATACATAATCGATCATCGCTGCATTGACCGGAATCTCCTGATTTGTGTACAGATCCGGCCCCTGTTCCATACCACAGTCCACCAGTATATGCTTATCTCCAAAGGATAGATAATGACAACTGCCTGTTACCTCATGTGCTGCGCCTAAAAATTCCAATACCATATGAAGTCCCCCATTCTGTCTGCTTTTCTTTCATTATACTATTTTTCAGCTATATGCACAATATTTTTTCATATTTTATATATTTTTTAACTATTTTGTCATTTTACCAGACAAAAACAGAGAGACTTTACTCAAGACGCACGATTTCTTTTTTCAGTCTTCCCATGATCTTTTTTTCCAGTCTGGATATGTAGGACTGGGAAATACCAAGCATATCCGCAACCTCTTTCTGGGTTTTTTCCTCTCCATCGATGGAATTTAACCCAAACCGCAGTTCAATGATCATCCGTTCCCTGCCAGATAGTTTTCCAATCGCTGTCTTAAGCAGCCGATGTTCCACATCCGTTTCAATGTCGTGATAGATCACGTCCTCATCGGTTCCTAAGATATCCGAAAGTAACAGCTCATTTCCGTCCCAGTCCACGTTTAAAGGCTCATCAATAGACACTTCCATTCTCGTTTTGCTGTTTCGCCGCAGATACATCAGAATTTCATTTTCAATGCATCTCGAAGCGTAGGTCGCAAGTTTGATATTTTTCCCGGGATTAAATGTGTTGATTGCTTTGATCAGACCGATCGTACCGATAGAAATCAGATCCTCCACCCCGACGCCGGTATTATCAAATTTTTTTGCAATATACACCACAAGCCGCAAGTTATGTTCAATCAGCTGTTTTCTTGCAAGCTGTCCGCTCTCATCACTGGTAAGCATCTCTATGCATACCGCCTCATCTTCACCGGCAAGCGGCGGCGGAAGTACCTCTGCGCCTCCGATATAATGCACCTCATCCTTTTTCTTTCGAAAAATACCGGGAAATATCATCGTTCTTATCTTTGGTATCGCAAATTTTATGTACATTTTCAATTCCACCTTAATTCTTATTTTCTGTCTTGCCGCCCTGTGGCATAATGCTCGAAGCATTTAAGAGCATTTCATATTCCTTACCGTCAAACAGCATCTTATCTGCGGTTCCAATCGCTGCATGTGGGATTTTTACCGCACGTTTTCCCTGAAAAACAGTCATTTCATCCACATTTGTTACCGCGATCAGTCCATCCTTTTCCCCCAGTGACCGATATGGCACAAAACGAACCAGATCCTTTTCTTTTGTAAAGAATTTTTCCGCCACAGATCCCGATAGAATACTGATCTCCTGTCCTGTGTACGGATCCGTCAGCTGATTCCCGCTATCCCAGTATGCACGCAGTCTGATATGCCTTTCTCCTTTTTTTAACTCTGCAGGATATATATGATTTCCATAAACGCGCCTTTCACCAAAACAGATCACTGCCGTAACAACTACCGCTGCCGCAACAAGCATCTGTAAAATTTCATTTTGCGAAAATATATGCTGTTCTAAGAGCCACTCAAGCGCACCTCCCTGTATCACGCACATAAAATAGGTCACAACCCAGTTTTCTAAATAACTGCGTTTTCCTTCCCAGCCAAAACAAAAAAATACCATCCCTGTGTTTAAAACAAAATGTGCGATCAAAAAATACAGGATCCTGTTATTGATAAAGCACACCAGAAACAGATGAATCAGCGAAAACATCAGCGATACCGCAAACAGCCGCCCGGGATGTATCCTCCGTTTCAGCAGGCAGTTGCATCCAAGTATTGCCATATAGTCCATAAACAGATTTTCAAGCAGGAACACATCTGCATAAAATACATAGATCTCGTCTCACCCCTTTTCTCCAGACTCTTTCGTATCTTTACTGTTATTATAAAACAGTACAACTTTACTTTTTGTCAAAACAGGTACTCCAAATCCCGCAAATCATCCCTTATTTTCGACAAGCGTTGTTCTTTTCTATATATAAAAAGAGATTTATGTGTTTTCTCTTCAAACACATAAATCTCTTTTCAGATGTATAAACTGCTGCTGCAGCCCGCGTACTTTGCAGGCATATCTGTTGTTATGTTTTCTAATATTTTATCTCAGATATTATTTTCTTGAATTTTTAAGGAAATCCGGAATTTTAATATCCATTGGCTGTACTGTGCTCTCAGGCTGACGCGGTCTCTGAATACCAGAAAATGATGGTGCAGCCGTCTGTGTCTGCGTATGTGCCTGTACACTTGCACCAAGATTTGCCGCCTGTCTGTTGATGCCAGGTGTTCCAACCGGTCTTGTAACGTTTGTTGTATTTCCATAGCGGAGATCCGGCATAATCTTGCTCTTCGGTGCTGCCGCATTCTCAAGTCCTGTTGCGATAACTGTGATCGTAGCTTCATCTGTCATAGACTCATCATACTTCGCACCAAAAATAATGTTTGCATTATCACCTGCAAGATCCTGAACATAGCTTGCTGCATCGTTCGCATCCATCAGGGAAATATCACCGGAAATATTGATAATAACATGGGATGCACCATTGATCGTGGTCTCTAACAGCGGACTCGCAACTGCAAGTTTGACAGCTTCGATTGCTTTGTCATCTCCCTTGGCATTACCGATACCGATATGTGCCATACCCTTGTCCTTCATGACAGTGGAAACATCAGCAAAGTCAAGATTGATCAGTGCCGGCAGATTGATAAGGTCTGTAATTCCCTGAACAGCCTGCTGTAACACTTCATCTGCTTTCTTTAAGGCATCCGGCATGGTCGTACGTCTGTCAACGATCTCCAGAAGCTTATCATTCGGGATCACGATCAGTGTATCAACGCTCTCTTTTAAACGGTCAATACCGGAAAGTGCATTTAACATACGCTGTTTTGCTTCAAATTTGAATGGTTTTGTCACAACGCCGACCGTTAAGATTCCCTGCTCTTTTGCAATCTTTGCAACAACCGGTGCTGCACCTGTTCCGGTTCCGCCACCCATACCACAGGTTACGAAAACCATATCCGCGCCCTTCACTGCTGCAGATAATTCTTCCATGCTTTCCTCAGCGGCTTTCTGACCGATTTCCGGCTGTGCTCCTGCTCCAAGTCCTTTTGTCAGCTTTTCACCGATCTGGATCAGTGTCGGTGCTTTACAGAGTGCCAACGCCTGTTTATCTGTATTTACTCCGATAAACTCGACTCCCCCGATACTCTCATCAATCATTCTATTTACAGCATTATTACCAGCTCCTCCTACTCCGATCACGATGATCTTTGCACTGGTATCCGCTTCTGTTGTCTTAATCTCCAGCAAGGTAGTTCCTCCTTCATTTAGCTTAAAAAATTACAGCTAAAAAACTCATATAATCTATAATATAATTTTTCTTACAATTAATCAACTGATTTTTCAAAAAAGATTACACTTTTTTTTACAAATCTGCACGGTCAAACACAATATCTGTCGTATCCGGCGTCCATGTCTCTAAATGCAGTATACCGGAGAGTCCCGACAACTGTGGCATAATTGCGGAAAGTCTCGCAATTTTCTGTGTCAGATAATCTTCTGAACCAACATTGACCGCAATCGTTCCGTAAGTGAGCTGTGGCTGCATTGCACTGTCATAGTGGATTTCTTCCGGTTCAAGTTCATATTTTTTCAGTAGTTGTGTCAGTGTCAACAGATTTCTCAGCAGTTTTGTATCCTCAAGCGGCAGTTTTTCGTATAAAACCACACTATCACAGGTAACTCCCGTGATCTTTGGCACTCCTTCGATTACATCCGACGAAGTTTCCACAACAAATCCGTCTTTATCAAAGTACGCATATTGTCCAAGCGTATCAATATAAAAACTGCCCAGAATACCTTTTTCTGTAACCGAAATCCGCAATGTATGCGGATCATCCAGCGAAATTTCCATCGTATCCACAAACGGTACTTCCCCGACATCCACAAACCGGTATTTCAGATCTACATACAGACTGTTCCACGAATAATCATCGTCCAGCACCATATTTTTGATCTGGTCGGCAGAATAAAGACTGTTTCCTTCCACAACTACATTCTGGACTGTAAATACCTTTACCACAATAAGTGCCGCAAGTGCAAACAACATCAGAACTACCAGAAAGATACAGATCCCGATTCTTCTTCTTTTTTTTCTTTTTCTCTGTTCTTTGATCCTCATAATCAGGCAACCTCTAATTTAATTCCCCTCGATACAGAAAGTGCCAGCCCCATCTCAGCCAGCAAAATCGATATGGATGTTCCTCCATAACTGATAAACGGCAGTGATACTCCCGTATTCGGTATTGTATTTGTTACAACCGCAATATTAAGCAGTACCTGAATGGACAAATGTGCCATAATACCAACTACGATCAATGCGCCATACAGATCGGATGCATTGTTTGCAATGATCATCAGACGCCAGATAATAAGCAGATACAAAAGTATCAGACAGACTGCACCAAAAAGTCCAAGTTCTTCACAGATAACCGAAAAGATCATATCATTTTGTGCCTCCGGGATAAATCCCAGTTTCTGCATACTCTCTCCTAACCCTTTTCCGAAAAGGCCTCCCGAACCGATCGCATATAATCCCTGCAGCGTCTGATACCCTTTTTCATAATCCTCAGGGTGCAGCCAGATCATAACACGTTCCGCACGGTAAGACGCCAGCAGAATAAACAGAGCACCAAAAAGGCATACTCCTATTCCCATTAAAATAAACTGTAAATATTTCGGACTCGCAACAAATAACATACAGACAGCAATTCCAAGGATAATGATTGCCGTACTTAAGTTATTATACGCAACCACTGCCAAAACCGGTGAAATCAAAAGCATGATCTTAAGCAGACTCATAATTTCCCCAATGCGTTTAGGCGTTTTATAGATGATCGTCGCAAGGAAAATGATAACCGCAATTTTTGCGATCTCAGATGGCTGGAACTGGATCGGTCCGATCCTGAGCCATCTCGACTGTCCCTTTGCACTTGTTCCGACAAAAATAACCGCTGTACAAAGTACCAGCGCCACAAAATACGCAAGCGTTGAAAGCTGCATCCAGAACTTATATGGGATTCTTGAAATAAAAAGCATTGCCACTATTCCAAGTGCACTTGCATACATTTGTCTTTTTACATAATATGCTGCATCGTTAAATCTTGTTGAGCCATAGTAGGAACTGGTACTATATAACATAATCAGTCCGAAACATAACAAAAATATAATCAGAAATAACAGGCTGTAATCAAAATACCGGATCGATTTTTGTCTTTTTTCATTTTTCCGTCTTCTTGCCATAATTTTTCCTCATTTACACAAAACCTGTCTGATCAAGCCCCACAACCGTTTTATTCCGGCAGTTCCATGACATATTGCCGGAACAGTTCTCCCCGCTGTGTATAATCCTTAAAATCTCCCCAGCTCGCACATGCCGGTGAAAGCAATACTGCTTCCCCGGGCTTTGCCAGCCTATAACAGATATTTACCGCTTCATTTAATGTATCACAGCATACAATATTCTCAAAACCATGTTTCCTTGCGCAGACTGCGATCTTATCTTTTGTCTGTCCGATCAGTAATAGACATTTTACTTTCCCATCAAAGCTCTCAATCCACGCATCAAATTCAAGATTTTTATCATAACCGCCGCCGATCAGCAGTGTCTTACGATTCATTGAACCGATCCCGCGGATTGCCGCATCCGGATTTGTCGCCTTAGAATCGTTATAGTACAAAACACCATGCAGATCTCTCACAAACTCAATGCGGTGTTTTACACCCCAAAACTCTTTTAGTACACGCTGCACAACATCTATCGGTGCTCCCATACAAAGTGCAGTGCCGGAAGCCGCCATAACATTTTCATAATTATGTATGCCCAGAAGTTTTAATTCACCGACATCAATCAGGCGCTGCCGTTCTGTTTCTTTTCCAGCGATCCAGATCGTATTTTCCTGCAGATAAATTCCCTCTTCCAATGGTCTTTTACTGCTGAAAAACAAAACGTTTACTTTTAATGTTTCGGCAAATTTCCGAAGTATTTCATCCTCATAGTTGAGCACACAGGTATCTTCCTTTGTCTGACACTTTGTAATGCCCTCCTTTGCACGGATATACGCCTCCATCGTGTGATGTCTGTCAAGATGATCCGGCGTAATATTTAAAATTGCAGAAACAGACGGATGAAATGTTTCCATCGTTTCTAACTGGAAACTGCTGATCTCTGTCACTGTGACGGTCTGCTCTGTGGTTTTCTCCACAATTGAAGTATAAGGAATACCAATATTTCCAGCCACAAAGACTTCCGGATAACATTTTTTTAAGATTTCTCCCACCAGTGTTGTCGTTGTTGTCTTACCATTTGTACCCGTGATCGCTGCAACGCGCCCTTTTTCAAACCGGTACGCAAGTTCCGCTTCTCCTACGACCGGCACTCCCGCAGCCTGTAATTTTAATATCGCCGGCGTATCAAGCGGTATTCCGGGACTTACCACTGCAAGTTCCATCGCCTGTACTGCCGCATCCGGCAGTTCTCCAATCCACAACGGGCAATCCGAAAATACAGGATATGTTTTTTCCCATGCACTGCGGTCGAATTTTTCATTTCCGTCAAACAGGCAGACCATACAGCCCATTTTCTTTAGTAACGCTCCGGCAGCAATCCCGCTTTTTCCAAGTCCTGCCACCAATACCTGTTTTCCTGTCAGATCCATGCATTACTCCATTCCATATATCTAATTCATGACAATAGAATGTTCGCGGAGCGTGCATTCTATTGTTTTCAGTCATAGACTTCTATCCACGGGTAAACCTGCAGCCACAGACTGCATGCCGTCTTTTACATCGCCAGTAAAGCAATCAGGCATAAGATTGCTGTCGTGATTGAAAATACCGCAACGACCCTTGTCTCTGACCATCCGCCAAGTTCAAAATGGTGATGGATCGGAGCCATACGGAAAATACGTTTTCCGCCTGTTTTCTTAAAATAAGTGACCTGAATGATAACAGACAGGACCTCCACGAGGTAAATTAGTCCAACGATCAGTATAAAAAGCGGCATCTGCATCATATATGCTGTCGACACTACAAAGCCACCCAGTGCCAGAGATCCGGTATCTCCCATAAAAACGCTTGCCGGATATACATTAAACAGTAAAAATCCAAGCAATGCACCCACAACCGCACAGGTGATCGGCGCAATCCCTGCATTTGTTCCGATCGCTACAACGGAAAAGAAAGTCGCAACCATGATCGTAACACTCGATGCCAATCCATCCAGTCCGTCGGTAAAGTTTGTTCCGTTTACAGTGCCGACCACTGCAAAAAAGAGGACCGGGATTGCCAGCCATCCAAGGTCTAAATACTTTCCTCCGGAGAACGGAATCAGCATGGTAAGCGCCACACCGGAATATTTGACCATATATACAGCAAATACACCTGTGACAATGATCTGAAGAATCATCTTCTGCCACGCAAGCAGTCCGTCAGAGCGGCGCAATACTACTTTTAAATAATCATCCAAAAATCCGATCACACCAAATCCGACTGTCATAAAGAGGATCGGAATAATCTTCGGATAATCTTTTACATAAAACAGGGATGTTATGATGATACTTGCAAGAATCATAATTCCCCCCATCGTCGGTGTTCCATTTTTCTTTAAATGAGATTCAAGTTCTTTTCGTTCGGTCTGGCCTACCTTTAGTTTTCTCAGAAACGGAATCACTACAGGGCCTAACAGTGCACTGATCGCAAATGCGATAATTACTGGTATTACAATTTCATATGTCATATTATTCACACCTCATGTACTTTTTTAACAACACAATAGTATACGTCATTTTTCATCATTTCGCAAGATACGGTAAAATGTTTTCCATAATTTCTTTGGCAACAGGTGCCGCGATCTGACCACCATAATAAGTTCCTTTCGGATCGTTGATCACAACAAGCACCAGTACTTTCGGATCATCCGCCGGGGCAAACCCGAGAAACGACGAGATATATTTATGGTCACTTCTCGGAAGTGTCTGTGACGTAGCAGTTTTTCCACCGATGGAAAACCCTTCGATTTTTGCATTTTTTCCACTGCCATCGGAGACAACCCTCTCCAAAAGATATCGCATCGTTTCCGATGTTTCTTTTGTGCAGATATCATTTTTTGTCTCATACCGCAGCGTTTCCACTTCTTTTCCTCCTTCCCCGGTGATCTTTACTCCAAAATGCGGTGTGATACGGTGCCCTCCATTGATAATAGAAGAAACCGTGGTCACAAGCTGCATCGGTGTAATCTGAAATGACTGCCCAAACGATATAGTCGCAAGTTCTACCGGACCGACATTTTCTTTTTTATGCATGATCGTTGCAGCTTCGCCGGGCAGATCCACATTTGTTTTCGAGAGCAGTCCAAACTGGCTGAAATATTTATAAAAATTTTCAACTCCAAGTCTTTCTCCAAGCTCAATAAAAACAGGATTGCATGAGTTCATAATCCCCGTTTCAAATGTTTCCGCTCCATGCCCGGTTGTTTTTGCACACCGGATACGCCGATCCTCCACCAGCTTATATCCGGGACAGTAGAAATTATCTGTCAGTTTCACAACACCCTGTTCTAAAGCTGCTGCCGCTGTGATGATTTTAAATGTTGAACCTGGTTCATAAGTATCGCTGATACACTGGTTTCTCCACATCTGATTTAAAAGATCCTGTTTCTTCTCTGCCGGGACATTTACCTCTTCCGTCAGTGTAAACGGATCATTCAAATGAAATTCGGGATAATTTACCATCGCAAAAATTTCTCCATTTGACGGGTTCATCACAATCACAGACACATACTTTGCATCCTTTTTGATATAGGTTTTCTCAGCCGCCTGCTCACAATATAACTGGATGTTATAATCCATGGAGATGTTAAGGTCGTATCCATTGACCGGCTCAAGCCGCGTCTCACCGGCATTTTCAATCTCAATTCCCCGCGCATCGGTAAGCGTGAGTATTTTCCCGTTCGTTCCCTGAAGATAGGAATCATATTTTACTTCAAGTCCGACGATCCCCTGATTATCACCACCTGTAAATCCTAATACTTTCGATGCAAGTGTATCATACGGATAATATCTCTTATAATCTTCATCGACTTTGATCCCTGCAAGTTTGTATGCCCGTATCTTATCCCCTGTCTCTTTGGGCACGTTCGTCTTTACACGTTCGATGGAGCTTACCTTTTCCACTCTTTTTCGCACCGCCTCCTCCGACAGTCCAAGTTCTTTTACCAATGCTTTTATGACTGCCTCCTCATCTTCAATCTGGCTGTGTATGACCGATATGGTGCAGACTGATTTGTTCGTGGCAAGCACCATTCCGTTTGCATCTAAAATTTTTCCTCTTGCCGCCTTAATATCACGTTCCCTCTCATGGAGGTTCTGTGCTTTCTGTCCATAATATTCCGAACAGAACACCATAAGATACACCAGCCTTCCCATCAAAAATAAAAGTGCCAGGAACACGGCTGTAAACATCACCATGATTTTTTTACGATGAAATGTCTTACTTCTATAGAAAGGAAGTTCCTGCTGCATATACAAAAACCTCACAAAAGTTTTCATAGCATTTTATTCTTACTTTTGTGAGGTTATGTGTTTTGTTTTATACTTTTCCCTACTGCTGTCCTTCATCTGATCCCGGATCAATATCTTCGGCAGGCTGTTCCCCAGTATTTTCCGGCAGTTCATCCGTCGTATCCGGCACATCCAGACTCTCCTCGGCAGTAGAATTCGCAACATCCGCTGCCGTCACATCACCGACATCTCCTTCATCTTCCCCCTTGATTCCCCAGCCTTCATGAATACCGGTAGTATCTTCATCCCGGTATATATTCATATAAGGAAGAACTTCCTCTAAGATCTCTCTTACAATATTCTGTGCATAAGTACTGTGGAACTGTTCTGCGACATTCGGTTCATCCACAACACAGTAAATGACAAGCTGCGGATCCTCGACCGGCGCAAATCCAATAAATGAAACCAGATAGTTCACCCCGTCACGTCCCGCTTTCTGCGCAGTACCTGTTTTTCCTCCCATGGAATATCCATCCACTTTTGCAGTTACCGCAGTACCGCCTGTAACCGTAGAATACATATACTGTTTTAAAGCATCGCTCGTTGACTTCGATACCGTTTCCCTCAGAAGAGTCGGCGTCACTTCGCTGATCGTGTTTCCACTTTCATCTGTGATCCGTTTTACCACATGCGGCTGATAAAGGCTTCCCCCATTGACCAGGGAACAATACGCCGTTGCAAGCTGTATCATCGTCGTATTAAAATTCTGTCCAAACGCATTCGTTGCAAGATCGACCGGTCCCATATTATCCGCCGTATAGATCAAAGAATCTGTTCGCGCTTCTCCCGGAAGGTCAATTCCTGTCCGCTGCCCAAATCCGAAGATCTGCTGATATTTTGTAAAAATATCACTTCCCAGACGGTAGGATATCTGCATCATCGCATCATTGCAGGAATTCATAAGCGTCTGTTCAAGCGTTTCCATTCCGTGTCCACTTCTGTTTACACAGTGAATATCATGTCCTCCCACATGCTCATATCCATCACAGTAAAAACTGTCTCCTGTTGAAACTTTTCCCGTTTCAAGTCCGGCTGCTACTGTAAACGGTTTTGCAGTAGATCCGGGCTCATAGGTATATGTGGTGCAGAAATTCTGCCAGAGCTGGTTTAATGCATCCATCTGTGCATCTTCATCCATCGCATCAATCTCCTCCTGCGTATAATACGCCGAAAGATCCCTCGGATTACTCAGATCATAATTGGGATAATTTGCCATGGCAAGAACATCCCCGTTATTCGGGTTCATGATCAACACACCAACATGACTCGCTCCCGGCTCATCCTCGCGGAAATTTCCGGTATAGGCCTCGTTAAAATCCGCAATTTTCTGTTCCACTACAGACTGGATATGAGAATCGATCGTAGATACCACCGTGTTACCGTTTTTTGCGGCCTTGATGGTTTTTTCAAAGTTATTATCTGTGTTTAAATACCCGTATTCCCTGCCATCCACACCGTTTAATGTCTCGTTGTAATACTGTTCGAGACCGTTCACTCCAACGTTACCGGAAGCCGTAAATCCTACAATAGAACTTCCCAGCGCACCATAAGGATACTCTCTCTGGTATTCTTTTTCAAACCAGACACCCTTGATGTCAGGATTCACCTTTTTTCCTTTTTCATCAACAGCCTCCTGCATCTCAACAAACGGCTGTATTTCCTCATAGGAAGCTTTTTTCTTCAATACAATATAGCGGCTGTCTTTCTGATCTTTTGCATAGCCATACAGTGTATTGCTGTCTAAGTCCTCAAAACAACTTGCAAGTGCCTGAATGGTAGGCTCAATATACTCATCTTTGCTTGTCATGACGGAACAGTCTAAAATGACATTATAAACGGCGATACTGGTTGCAAGTACCGTGCCCTTGCTGTCCACAATATCGCCTCTCTGATACGGAATGGTCTGACTGTCATATTCCTGCTGTGATAAAACAATTTTCTCATATTTATCACCACTGGTATATTCAATATACATAAGTCTTCCAATCAGGCCTGTCAGCAAAACTGCGATCGCACTGAACATAACGATCAGTTTTTTCTGCATGCGTTTTGGAAATTTCAACCATGGTTTTCTTCTTTTCTTTGCTGCCATCCTTACCCCTGCATTTCTTATGTCAGTATCTCTCTGCTATTTCTGCGGTATCTCACTGTACTGATTCATAAAATCATCATTGTCAACAGTATAATAGATAATCTGGGATTCTTTTGCGTATGACATTCCAAGCTCATTGAGTGCCTTTTCTCTGACACTGTCAAGATCTACAGACATACGGATTCTCTTATATGCCTCATCATTGTCCGCCTTTAAATCAGCGATCTGGCTTTCTAAGCTGCTGATCGTATTCATTCTTGCCGTCATATCAGACTGTATTTTTATGTAAGTACCTGCAAACACGCCAAACACTGTCACTGCCATTGTAAGGAATACCACATACCTCTTGCTCATCCGAAGCTGGCGTTCCTGATTTCTTCTTACCTGGCGTTTTCTTCTGCGCAGCTGTTCTTCCCGTTCTCTCTCTTCTCTTTCCCGTCTTTCTCTTCGGTAATCAGGCACTGCTTCCATGCGGCGCACTGTATTGCCATCCACATAGTAATTTCTTTCGGAAGCTCTCCTCTCTGTCTGATTCTTCATGTTAATTCCTCCCTGCTTTATCTTCTCTCAAACACCCGAAGTTTCGCACTCTTTGATCTCGAATTTTCTTCCAGTTCCTTCTCCGATGGAAGGATCGGTTTTCTTGTAATCACTTTTCCTTTTGACACTTTTCCACAAACACACACCGGGAAATCACTCGGGCAGGTACATGGATTCTCATTTCTCTTGAAATTAGATTTTACGATCCGGTCTTCTAATGAATGGAATGTAATAATACAGATTCTTCCACCCGGATTCAACAGATCGATCATCTCGTCTAAGTGATCACTGAGCACTTCAAGCTCATGGTTTAACTCGATGCGGATCGCCTGAAATGTACGCTTTGCCGGATGGCCCCCGGTCACCTGTACTTTCATTGGAATGGCTGCGCGTATAATATCTGTCAATTCTCCCGCTGTCTCGATCGTTTTCTTCTGTCGTTCTTTTACGATATGTTTTGCAATATTTTTTGCAAATTTATCTTCCCCGTAATCACGGATAATACGGTATAAGTCCATTTCACTGTAGCCATTGACGATATCTTTCGCTGTCTGGCTCTGTCTGTCATCCATACGCATATCAAGCGGTGCATCCGGTTCACGGTAGGTGAATCCACGTTCCGGTGTATCCAACTGAAAAGAAGAAACACCAAGATCAAGCACTATGCCATCTACCCCGTTCACTCCGATCGCATGCAGTTCTTCTTTCATATTGGCATAATTGCTGCGGATCAGTGTAGCTTTGTTTCCAAACTCTGCAAGGCGTTCGCCTGCCGCCTGAATCGCATCTGCATCCTGATCGATTCCGATCAGTCTTCCATTCTCTCCCAGACGCTTTAATATCTGGTAAGAATGTCCGCCACCGCCTAAGGTTCCGTCCACATAGATTCCATCCGGTCTGATATTTAAATTTTCAATTGTTTCATTCAATAATACAGAATAATGATGAAATTCCACTGCCCTCACCTCTAAATGCTAAATCCCAACTCTGCCATATGTTCTGCGATGTCATCCATCTCATCCTCGTCATAGGTATTTTCTAACCATCTGCCTTTATCCCAAATCTCCACACGGCTCAACACGCCGACTAAGACGACATCTTTTTGTAAATCAGCATACTCTCTTAAAACCGGAGGAAGTAAAATTCTTCCCTGCTTGTCCAGTTCTAATGCCGCTGCTCCTGCGAAGAAAAAACGTGAAAACTTTCTGGCGTCCTTAGAGGTCATGGAAATCCCCCGGAACTTTTCCTCGATGTTGTGCCATTCTTCTTTCGTATACACAAACAGGCATCCATCCAATCCCTTTGTCACTACAAATTCATCGCCAAGCTGTTCTCTGAACTTTGCAGGGATAATCAGTCTGCCTTTTGGATCCACTGTGTGATTGTATTCTCCCATGAACATAACACAAACACCTGCCTTTCAGTGGAACTAAAATCCGAAAGATCTGATCTTCCACCAAACAGGATCTCATCTACCACTTCACACCATTTTGTACCACTTTCCTCCACATTTATATACATCTTAAACCACTCTTAAGAAAAAATCAAGAATTTCCTTGATTTTCCAACGGCTTTTTGCGGTAATGTTACTAATTTGTTGCACAAAAAAAGAACGGTAGTACCTTTGTCCTATCGTTCTTAAAATAATATTTTTCCTGTTCGCCTGTCTGTCAGCTCATCTGTACCTGCTGTTTTCTCTCTAAGTATTCTTCGATCAGTTTATCCAGTTCCGTACTCTTTCGATAGTATTCCTCGAATTCATCGTTCTGTAAAAATGATTCATTGAGTTCTGACCGGACAGACTCAATTTCTCTTTGAATTTCTTCGATTCTGTTCATATGAATCCTCCTTGACTGCCAAGATTCCTATGCCACTTTCATCGCGTTGCTGGCGTTTTATAGTACTTATGATACTGTTTTCGTTGATATTTACATATTACTCCTAAATCATGCAAAAATCAATCAAAACAGCATGCCACTTCTCACCATTTTTCGACACCAGATGCCATGTTTTCCCTTATTATGAGTGTTTCAGACGGTGATTTTCGCTCTTTCTCGCAAGAACTTCTATCATTCCCTCAATTGCCCTGCGATTTACCTCAACAATATGCGTGATATCATCTGCGACATCATGTTTTCGTTCAATATAATCATCATGCGCTTTCTGGATATAATCGCAGAGTGCTTTCGCATCCACAAAATGTCCGCCGGAAATATGCTGCCTCTCAGCCTCTCCGCTTTTGATATAGGATCTCAAATCGCGTTTCAGTCTTTCCTCATAGGAGCAGTGATCCTTAAATCCTCCCGGATATATTTTGTTGTGTGGAAATGTAAAATAATCTGCCAGATAATGACTGACCTGTCCTAAATCTCTATAGTATTTTCTGTTCTTTTTATTCATGACCTTCTGCCCTTCCGACAGCCGGGCAATATGTTTTTTTACATAAGGAAAGGTTCCATTGATCTCATGTCTTTTGTAAATAAAAGAAGGCTTGATATCCGGAAGAACGCTTCCGATATAAAATGAAAACCTGTGTTTTTTTAACTCTTTGTCATCCAGACTGTTTACGATATATCTTGCAAGCGAAATATGAGATTTTTTTCTCATTCTAAAAGCCTCCCATTCTTATGCATTCCTGACACTCAGAAATGTATTCTATGACTTATTTTCTATTCGCATTATAAGTCTCATCTAACCAAAATACAAGTTAAGATTACCTGAATTTTTTCTGTGCATTTTATGTCAGATTTCTAAAGATTCCGCTATAAGAAAAACCGGAGACTTCTATACAAAATCTCCGGTTTTACCGTCCTTGTTACCGCTGGCGCAAAAACTTCTTAGCCGCAGCAGAAACTTGCGCATTCCGTTTCTCTGCAGTTGCAGGCATTACCACCCGCGATACCGATATGGTCTGCGCTGCATTTCTCTTCCTTATTAAAGACACAGTTCGCAGCACAACATGCCACTTCAATATTTTTCGGTGCATCTCCCGTTACGTTTTTTGCGCATCGGTCCCCACGTTCCGCAAAACTTCCGCAGCAGGTATCTTCACTTTCTTTTGCGTCTTCTCCTTCCACCTTGATATTACCTTTGTGGCAGCAGTTTGCCTCGTTGTACATACAGCCTGTTACCGAACAATCCAGAATTGTCATTTTTTCTCCTTTTCTCCCTCATGAAAAAGGGGACAGTCCTTCGTATTTTTATCATTTCTTCCGTAATGATCTGACTGTCTTGTATTATTCTCTCTCCCTTTGTCTGATTTATGCTTTGAAACAGCGTTTACAGGTTTTCTTTTTATGACAATATCTGGTTTTTATGACAATTTTTATTCTGTATCCTCGTCATCCCAGTCCCAGTCATCTTCTCCATTGTTGGTAATATAAGTCGTACCGTTACCACAGCCATATTTTGCATTTTTGCGCGGTGAGATCAGCATCCCGATGATCACGCCGGAAAGCGCTGCGATCGCAACGATCAAAGTTCCATCCAATTTTGTGACAGAAACAGTTTCCGTCATATCCGCAAAAAATTCTTTTATTTTTTTCATAATGATAATTTCTCCTTTCAGATACATAAAAATCCCTGTGTTCTGATATCATTCAAAGCACCGGGATTTTGTTTTTCTTATTTATTCATGCAGCAGTATTTATATTTTTTACCGGATCCACATGGGCATGGATCGTTACGTCCGATTTTCTTTCCGACAATAACAGTTCCGGACTTCTTCTGCTCTAAGTACAGTCTTCTCTTTGTTTCGCCATCGAAGATCTCATTCCACTGTGGAAGCTCATACAGCCAGTCAGCCTTAGCATCTACCATGTTTTTGTATAATTTTTCTTTGTCAAATGCAAGGCTTACTTTTGTATCCTCCTCCATGGTATCGATTGGATTCGGCTCTACTAAGCTGTCATTGATTCCATCCAGAAAACCTGTCATCTCCATGACGCTCAGATTATATTTATCAGCAAGCTCTTTTACCGTTCCCTCGACCTTCTCATCCGGGTTCGTAAGAAGCTTCTCATATACGCCTTTTTCCAAAAGGAAATATCTCTGCCAGAATCTCTGTAATTCCCCTCTGTCTGTTTTCTCATTATAGGCAATTTTCTGCCACTGTTCTAATAATGCCATAGTCTGTTTCCTCGTTTTCTATGTGAATTGTGGTTGCATTTAACATGCATATATTATTATAGCAAATATCTGCTGTTTTTGCAATTCATTAATTCACGATGCAGGGATTTCGCTTTTAACTTTTTTATCTATGCATTTTTATAAATAATCCAGTTATCAGCATTCCATCTGCGGTTACCCTTCGTTCCTAGTCAATACGCGCAAAATTCCCCCTGCTTTTTCCCTATATATTTTTTCTGCTGATTTTCTATCCGCCTATCGCTCCTTCCCGGAATACCCGGTTACGTTTTATGATATCAATCATTTCTTCATGTATGCTGCGTATTTCATCCGGGTTTATTCTGGAGAGAAGGTCGCGGACTGCATCAACTTTTGGAATCCTTCCACTGATACAGTTTTTCAGTCTTTTCGACATGCTTTCAGGGGCTTTTATTTTTTAAAGCGAAATCTCTGTTCACGATGTTTGCATCTTGACTCTTCCGTCACTTTCGGCTAGGATAATCTTAATATATTTCCGGCATTTTGCGAACTATATGCCGATAAGTACACTAAAAACTGGAGGGTTGGATTTGAAAAAAATAAAACGTATTCTTGCCATTCTTGGCGCAATTATCTTAGCCGGTCTTTATATTTCCACCATCGTCTGTGCACTCTCTTCCAATGAGAACTATATGGATATGCTGATGGCCTCTGTTTATGCAACCGTGATCATCCCGGTGCTGATCTGGGCATATTCTTTTGTATATAAGATGGTCAAGAAAAATCATGAGCAGAAGGAAGATTAATTTTCCTCTGCTCATTTTTTTATCGCTCTTCTAACGGCACATATGCTTTCTCCGGCATGATGCTCCGGTATGCAGGACGAATGATTTTATCCATATTTACCAGCTCTTCCATGCGGTGCGCGCTCCATCCGACAATACGGGCGATCGCAAAGATCGGGGTATAAAGCTCTAACGGGATGTCTAACATACTGTATACAAATCCACTGTAAAAGTCCACATTGGCTGAAACCCCCTTATAGATATGGCGTTTTTCCGCGATCACTTCCGGTGCAAGATTTTCTACCATACTGTATAATGCAAAATCTTTTTCTCTTCCCTTCGCCACCGCGAGCCTTTCCACAAAGCTTTTGAATACGCGCGCTCTCGGATCGGAAAGAGAATAAACGGCATGACCCATACCATAGATCAGGCCTTTGCGGTCAAATGCCTGTTTGTCGACAAGCTGTTCCAAATAGTTTTTAACTTCGTCTCTGTCTCCCCAGTCCTTCACATGATTTCTCATATCATCCATCATTTCCACTACTTTGATATTAGCGCCGCCGTGCTTTGGTCCTTTTAAGGAAGAAAGTGCCGCTGCCATGACAGAGTATGTATCGGATCCGGATGAGGTCACAACCCTTGTTGTAAACGTAGAGTTATTTCCACCACCGTGTTCCATATGAAGTACCAGCGCAATGTCAAGCACGCGCGCTTCCAGTTCCGTGTACGCTTTATCCGGGCGAAGCATAAGGAGCAGATTCTCTGCTGCGGATAATCCCTCCTGCGGACGGTGGATATAAAGGCTGTCATCACAGATATAATGGTTGTATGCATGGTAACCGTACACCGCAAGCATCGGGAACACACTGATCAGCTTGATGCACTGTTCTAACTGCGTATGCAGCTCCTGGTCAGCGATCGTCTCATCATAGGAAGCAAGTGTCAGCACGCTTCTCGTCAGCGAATTCATGATATCCTTGCTCGGTGCTTTCATAATGACATCTCTGGTAAAGTTTGTCGGAAGCTGTCTGCACTCTTCTAACATGCTCTTAAATGCCCCTAATTTTGCAGCATCCGGCAGTTCGCCAAACAAGAGCAGGTATGCCACTTCCTCGAATCCAAAACGTTTTCCCTCAAATCCATGGATCAGGTCGATCACATTGTAACCGCGGTACCAGAGCTGTCCGTCACACGGAACCTTTTTCCCATCCTCCGTTTTAAACGCATCGATCCTTGAAATATTGCTGATCCCCGCAAGCACACCGGTTCCATCCACATCTCTCAAACCACGTTTTACACCGAACTCCTTAAACAGCTCCGGCGGGATTCTGTCATTACGTTCACATATTGTCATCAGTTCTTCCGTTTCTTTTCCAAAATCTCCATATTGGTTCATGTCCCATCCTCCTGTTCTGCCTGAATATTCTTCATGATCTTGCCCATTACCCGCTTTAAGCAGCTTCGTTCTTCTTCTGTCACGCCCGCAAACAGACGCTCTAAAATATCTGCCCGGATCTGTTCAAACTCTTCCAGCACAGGTTTTGCCTTACCAGTCATACGAATGTGTATTTTCCTGTGATCCGCCTCATCAGCAACCAGCTCAATATATCCATGCTGTTTTAAATTGTCCACCGATTTTGAAATATGGGCCTTGGACAAATGCTGTATCTCGATCAGATCCTTTGCGGTATCCTTCTGTTTCTCATGGGAAATCAGATAAAGGATATCCAGCTCCACATGGCGCAGTCCATAGGTCTCCATCAGCCGTTCACATGCCTGCTCGATCACTTTTCTCATCTGCTGGTTGGTTCCAAATATTTCATACTCACTGTACATCATCCCTGCTCCACATTCTTTTTTCTTCCGGTAAATAACTTTTTATTTCCTGCTTTGCGGTTCGAATTAGTTCGTTAATGAACTTTCTCACATTCATGTTACCTCTTTTTTCCAAAAGTGTCAAATTAAAAATTTATGAACTTAAAATACCGGACTGCACATATACAATCCGGTATTTTCATCTCTGTGATTCAGATTTGTCATTTCACTCTCTTACTTCGTTTCCGTTTCCTCTGTTTCAACGGCCTCTGTTTCATTCGGCACCACGGTCGCTGTCTCCGTTTCATCCACGGCCTCCGATGGCTCTTCTGCCTCAGTTTCCGTATCATCTGCTTTTGCGGTCAGATCTTCGACGCTCTTATCAAATCCGGTCGCTGGCGCGCTGTCCACAACATATATGGTATCACTGTCGCCCGTTTTCAGATAATACTCATTCGTGATCTCATTCTGGCTGCCAATGTAGATCGTCGTTAGCCCGGAATCCGTTTTTAACGTAACCGTATTAGCAGGATCATCCAGCCCAAAGTCCGCCAGGTCATCATACTCTGTAACCTCGTCTGATGCCGTGATCGCTGATGCCTTATTTAAAAGTGTCTCCAAAGCGCTCTCATCAATATCAACCGACTGATCCCCGTCATAGGTCCACTCTGTTCCATTTTTTGTAAAGGAAAGTGTTGTTCCATCCAGCACATAAGAAAACTGTGTGATATCAGAGACCTCAAGATCCGTCACCTGGATCTTTTCCGCCTCTTCTTTGGCATTTTCCTTTTCTTCCTGTTTTTTACTGTAAAAATGGACGCCTATATACGCAAGGATCAGCAGGATCAGCAAAATGACCAGAACGATCATCTGTTTTTTCTGTTTCTGCATTATTTTTTCCTCCTTACTGCCCAGATCATAACTCCGATAATAATCAGTACAACCGGTATAAAAATACTTGCTGCCAGTCCACCAATAATTGTAGAAATTGAAGTGATCGTGATCGTGCTCATCTTATAGTCTTTTACCGGAATAACGCTGGTATTATCATCCTCCCCGCTGGTCAGATTCGTCATGATATCAGTAAACATCGATACGTTGCTTCCCGATACGATCTGGTCTGTGGAATCCGTAAATAACTCCATAGAACCTGCCACAACGACCTGGGATGATGTATCATTTTCTGTCTTTGCCGCCGCAAGTGCGATCGTAAATGGTCCTTCAATATCTCCGTCTTCTTTTTCAGATGTTGTTGCATTATCTGCATCAATCTTTGATACCGCCTTATCGGTTGTCTGCAGCAATGCGGTATATGTCACATCATCGGAAGACCCGTCATAACTGAACGCTTCGCTGTACGGTGCAAAAATATATTTTCCGCTGACAGAAGAGGTGTAATCGTTGCTCTCTACTTCCGGAAGCAGATAGTATGGAATGTTATTGTAATAGTAGGAACTGTCGTTCTCCATGACAATACCATCCACACGCTCAATGCCGTATGCTTTTAAAATACTTTCAAAGTTCGTCAGATCCTTGTACTGGAAATTGGTCGTGATCAGCGCTTTTCCGCCTTTTTCCAGATAATCGGTCACTTTCTTTGCATCATCTGCGGAGAAATCCGAAGTCGGTGCGTTGATAATGATTGCTGATGCATCATCCGGCACAGCCTCCTCTTTTAACAATGTCAGCTCCGTGAGTGTCATATTCGCCTTCTCGATTGCTTCCGAAAATCCGCCGGAAAGCGAAGTTTCCCCGTGTCCTGTGATCTCATAGACAACCGGCAGCTCGCTCGAATCTTTGGTCACATACTGGAGTGCACTTGTGATCTGTCCCTCGGCATCATATCCATCAAGGCTTCTTGAATAGGAAGAATAATCATAGGAGTACTCATAAATATCGTTATAATCGATCACTCTGGAGCGTGCATCACTCGCAACAATCAGACTGTTCGAAGCAGGTGCATCCGTCGTATACTTCTGGAAAAATGTCGGATTGGTCGACGGATTAACATAGCTTACTTTTACATGACCGGACAGATCCTCATATCGCTGTAATGTCTCTGAAAGCGTACTGTCCGCATTTTTCTCTGCTGCAAGCACATAAATATTGACATCCTGATCCAGTGTCTTTAAGTAATCTTTTGTCGTATCCGTGATGGAGTACAACTTTGTGGATGTCGCATCGATTGCTGTGACCGTGGACGGCAGCTCATTTGCCACCAGGTTCACAACAACCGCAATGGCAAAGGCGACAACGATCATTCCGATGGAAAACGCCCCCGGAGCGATCTTTTTGGTGCTAACCGAATATCTGCGTTTCTGGATCAGCTGGCAGCTCAAAAACAGGCAGATTCCGATCACCGACAGAAAATAGATCACGCCTGTGAGGTCTAAGCAGCCATTCATAAATTTATCCAACGGTGTGTACAAATCATATGCGTTTAATATTTTTGTCAGAAGATTACCGCTCTGTGAGATCATGCTGGTAATACTCGACATCATGTAACCAAGAAACAGTGCTGCAAATCCAAGCACTGCTGCGATAACCTGACTTTCCGTTACCACTGACATCAGCATACCGATCGCAATACATGCGCAGCCATACAGCCAGAATCCCAAAACCGCCACATAGCTTTCTCCTAGCGGCACAGAACCATAAATGGATAAAAATAACGGTGTCAGCGCAACAACGATCATTGCAATGGAGAAAACTCCGACCATGGCAAGATATTTGCCAAACACGATCTTTCCAAGCGGAACCGGGGAAGTTAACATCAGCTGATCTGTCTTTGTATGCCGTTCCTCCGCAAAGCTCCGCATGGTAAGTACCGGTACCGCAATCATCACAATAAATGAAACTGCGGAAAGCGAATACGAAACATAAGGCGAACCGGACCTCAAGTTATAAGCATAAAAATACAATCCATATAAAGCGAGTACTGCTGCAATAAAAAGCCATCCCACCACAGTCTGGAAATAGGATCTGATCTCACGTTTAAAAATTGCAAACATTATTTTGTTCCTCCTTCCTGTGATGTGAGTTCAAGGAATACATCCTCTAAGGACTTCGATGCTGCCTTCATCTCTAAGATCGGCATGTGGTGTTCCACGCAGGTGTGATAAATCGCCTCGCGTACATCCGCATCTTTTTTTGCCGTCACAAGAAGCTGTACCGCGCCATCCTCTTTCGACTCTGTTTTTTCACACCGCTCCACCTGTGCGATCTCACGGATCGCTGTTTCCGCAGTATCTTCCTCTGCTTTCACTAGCAGCTCGATCTCCTGTGCACCGGTCATCCGCTCTAACAGATTCTCCGTGGAATCACTGGCAACGAGTTTTCCGTGCGAAATAATAAATACATGATCACAGACAGCAGAGATTTCAGACAAAATATGGGAACTTAGTATGATCGTATGTTTCTTTCCAAGTTCCTTGATGAGATCCCTGATCTCTATGATCTGTTTCGGGTCCAATCCTACGGTCGGCTCATCTAAGATCAGTATTTCCGGATATCCAAGTACTGCCTGCGCAAAACCGACTCTCTGGCGGTAACCTTTTGACAGGTTACGGATCAGTCTTCCCGATACTTCCTCTGTTTTTGTAATTTTCATGGCTTCCTTCACATATCCTGCCCGCAGGCTTTTCTCTAACTTCTTTAATTCAGCCACAAAATCCAGATATTCTTTTACCGTCATATCCATATAAAGAGGCGGCAGTTCCGGCAGATACCCCACACACTTTTTTGCTTCCTCCGGCTGTTTTAACACATCAAATCCGTTGATCTTTACCTCACCAGATGTCGCTGCAAGGTAGCCAGTAATAATGTTCATCGTTGTTGATTTTCCGGCTCCGTTCGGGCCCAGAAAACCATAGATTTTACCCGGCTCTACCGTGAGCGACAGATCATCAACAGCAACATGACTGCCATATTTTTTTACCAGATGATTGATCTCAATCACGTTTCTCTCCTCCTTATTTCATTCTCAATATATGCCACTATCCGCACTTATCGTGTGACCAGTAACCAAATTATTACTTTATAAGAGTAACGTGTAATTGTGTTTAAAGGAGGATGAATCTGTGATAAAAGTGTGAACATATACAATAGAATGCACACCCTGCGAGCATTCTATTGTCATGAATAATAGAATGCACACTCTGCGAGCATTCTATTATCATAAATAAAAGCAGCCTCCACATCCGTGAAAGCTGCTCTTATCCTGTATCTCTTCCTGTGATACGATTTTATGCAGTCATGTACCATTTCCTACATAACACCATATGTTTTTAATTTTTCCAAAGCATCCTGATACGTCGTAAACAACACGGTATGAATACCCTGTGTTTCCGCTGCTTCGATATTTTCCCTGCGGTCATCTAAAAATACACATTCATCTGCCACAAGGTTAAATTTGTCTAACAGTGTCCGATAGATCTCCGGTTCCGGCTTGATCTGATGAACTTCAAAGGAAAATACCTGTCCGTCCACATCCGAAAGAAATGAAAGAGCTTCCGCTGTATGTTCATAAGTCCATTTTCCGTAATTGGAAAGGATATACACATGGTAACCTTTCTGTTTCAGCTCCCGGATCCATGCGCGCGAATAATCGTACTGATAAATTGCCCGTGCAACATTTTCCCAGAACAGGCGGATCTCTTTTTCATATTCCGGTGCATTTTGGACAAATACAGCAAGCTGCTCCTCTGCATCCAGAACACTGCGGTCTGATTCATTCCAGGCATCAGAGTAAACGGTCGCATTTCCAACCGCCTCCTCTGTCTTTTCATCAAAACCTAACTCCTGAAACGCCGCATGCGGATCCCAGTTGACTAACACCATTCCTACGTCAAAAATAATATTTTTTATCATATCGGATAGTCCTTTTTCCTATTTGGTACGGTAAATGATATCGTCTCTTCCCGGTCCGTTTGAAACCATTGTGATCGGGTAGCCGATCTGTTCCTCGATGAACTCTACATATTTTCTGCAGTTTTCCGGAAGATCCTCATATTTCTTGATTCCACGGATATCACATTTCCATCCCGGAAGGTTCTTTAATACCGGTTTTGCTTTCTCTAATTTTGCTGTGGTCGGGAAATCTGTTGTCACTTCACCGTCGATCTCATATCCAACACATACCGGGATCTCATCTAAGTAGCCAAGTACATCGAGTACGGTAAATGCAACATCTGTGGTTCCCTGCAGACGGCAGCCATATTTACTTGCTACACAGTCGAACCATCCCATACGTCTCGGGCGTCCTGTGGTTGCACCGAACTCACCGCCGTCACCACCGCGTCTTCTGAGTTCATCTGCCTCATCACCGAAGATCTCGCTGACAAATGCACCTGCTCCGACTGCGGAAGAGTATGCTTTACATACAGTCACGATCTGTTTGATCTCATATGGCGGGATACCTGCACCGATTGCACCATACGCTGCCAGTGTAGAGGAAGATGTAACCATCGGATAGATTCCGTGATCCGGATCTTTTAAAGTTCCAAGCTGTCCCTCTAATAAAATAGTCTTTCCTTCTTTGATTGCCTGATCCAGATAAGAAGAAACATCACATACATAAGGTGCGATGGTATCGCGGTACTCATGTAATGTCTCTAATAATTCATCCGGGTTGATCAGTGGTTTATGATATAAATGCTCTAAGAGTACATTCTTTGTCTCTGCAATACGGACAACTTTTTCTTTTAACAGCTCCTCGTCAAATAACTCGCTGACCTGGAAACCGATCTTTGCGTATTTATCAGAGTAAAATGGTGCGATACCTGACTTTGTGGAACCGAAAGATTTTCCGCCTAAACGCTCCTCCTCATACTGGTCAAACAGAATGTGGTAAGGCATAACCATCTGTGCACGGTCTGAAACTAAAATCTTTGGCTTCGGAACGCCTCGCTCCACGATAGACTGGATCTCTTTCATAAGTACCGGAATATTTAAAGCGACACCATTGCCGATCACGCTTGTGGTGTGTCCGTAAAATACACCTGACGGTAATGTGTGAAGTGCAAACTTTCCGTAATCATTTACGATCGTATGACCTGCATTTGCACCACCCTGGAAACGTACGATAATATCTGCTTCCTTCGCAAGCATATCTGTGATCTTTCCTTTTCCTTCATCGCCCCAGTTGGCTCCAACGACTGCTTTTACCATTTGAATATCCTCCTAGTTTCTCTATGCTATTCCTGTTTACTTACTGATTATACATGATGTTTCTCTATAAGTAAAATTAATATTCTTTATATCTGATATAATCATTCATTATGTGAATTTATAAAAGTCCTTTTAAAAGCTTTGCCGCAGCCGCAGACATCGGGATCCTCTCATTTAATACGATACAGAATTTTCGTGCCGGAATTTCTTTTTCAAACTGCAGCTTAAAAAGCCTGCCATCCTCCTCATACTCTTTTGCAAACTCTTCCATCACACTTGCGATCCCAAGATTGCGGAGCGCAAACTGAATCAGCATATCACTGGTGGCAAGTTCAAATTCCGGGGACACCGTCACACCTTCTTCTTCTAAAAATGCCTCCACATAATGTCTCGTCGAGGTGCTTCCCTCTAAACACATCAGCGGATATTCCGAAAGTTCTTTGTATTGCATCTTTCTCCCACAGAGCTCTTTGTATTTTTTCCCTGCCACAAAAACGTCGCGGATCTCTTTGACCGGGATGATCTTAAGCCATCCCTGCGGCTCCACCGGAGAGCTCACGATTCCAAAATCGATCCTGCCATCCGCAAGATGCTGTAAAGTTTCCGGTGTTGGCGCATTGGTCACGGTCACGCGGATATTGGGATATTTTTCATGAAACCGCTCTAAATATGGAAGCAGATAATATTTTAATGTCATATCACTTGCACCGATGCAGATTTCTCCCTTTTCAAGGTTTAGCATCTCAAGAAGTCTTTTTTCTCCGGAAAGAATCGCCTCATAGCCGCGTTCCACATAGGAAAACAGCATCTCACCCTCCTTGGTCAGACGTACTCCCTTTGCCATTCTTACAAACAATGCACAGCCAAGATCCTTCTCTAAATGCTTGATCGCCTGGCTGACTGCCGGCTGTGAGATTGACAGTTTTTCTGCCGCTAACGTAACACTTTTCTGCTTTGCCGTATAATAAAATATCTTATAGTATTCCAAATTAATGTCCATCTGATTCTCCCTTAAAAAAATTAGGAAAAAAGTCTTATTTTCCGCTTGTATTTCTGATTTTTGTGACGTATACTAAGCCTTACATGTTTATTACATTATACTGCATATATGTGCACTGAATAATTACATCATACCAAAGTTTGAAAGGAGTTTCCAGTAGCATGACAAAAGATATGACCACCGGCAGTTCATTAAAAATCATACTGCTTTTTTCCATTCCGGTTTTATTAGGAAATCTGTTCCAGCAATTTTATAATATGGTAGACACGATCATCGTGGGAAGATACCTCGGCGAAGATGCACTTGCTGCCGTCGGTTCCACCGGATGTATCATGTTTTTAGTGCTCGGCTTTGCCACCGGAATCGCACAGGGATTCGGTGTCATGATTTCGCATGCCTTCGGTGCAAAAGATTTTCGCTTGTTAAAACACTACGTTGCACTCTCCCTGATCTTAACCGTGATCGTATCTGCAATTCTTACGATTCCGACCGTTGCCGCTTCCCGCCTGTTTTTAGTCTGGATGCATACACCGGATAATATCTTATCCATGGCAGATGCTTACATCAAGGTCATTTTTGCAGGTATCATCTTAACAATGCTCTACAATGTATCTGCCGGTATCTTAAGAGGTATTGGAGACAGCAAAACACCGCTCTACTTTTTGATCTTTTCTTCTATATTAAATGTGGTACTGGATCTTTTATTTATTATCGTGCTGAAAGCAGGAACCGCCGGTGCCGCCTATGCCACCATCATTGCGCAGGGAATCTCCGCAATTTTATGTTTTATCCATATGTTCCGGCAGTTTGAGATCCTTCGCACAACAAAAGCGGACTATTATCTGGATCGCCCGGGTGTCATTAACATGCTCTCGATCGGTATCCCAATGGCATTAAATTACTCCATCACCGCCATTGGAACCATGATCTTACAGAGTGCTGTCAACGTGTTTGGTTCCAGTGTGGTTGCTTCCTTTACAGCCGCTTCTAAAGTCAACAATATCGCAACTCAGACCATGCCGACGCTCGGCACCGCCATGGCAACCTACTGTGGTCAGAATCTCGGTGCAGGAAAATACGACCGTATTTTCGACGGTATGCGCAAAGGATTTTTCATCTGTATCGCTGCTGCAGCCATCGGTGCTGCCATCTGTATTTTCGGTGGAGAATTTATCGTAAGCTGGTTTGTAAGCAATCCTTCCGATGAGATTTTCTCCTATGCCATGATGTATTTAAAAACAGTAAGCTGGTTTTTCCTCCCGCTTGCCATGATCTTTTTATACCGCAATGCCTTACAGGGATTAGGCGAAGGACTTGTTCCAATGTTGAGTGGCGTGATCGAGCTGGTATGCCGCTTTGTTGCGATCGCACTCCTGCAGAAACCACTCGGTTATCAGGGGATCTGCCTTGCTGATCCTGCTGCCTGGGTGGGCGCCGGTATTCCTCTGATGATCACTTATATCATTTGGAAAAGCAAAAAGATACGGCAGCACAGCAATTCTCCAGCCTAAACAGCGTGAAATTTTTCTGTCTGCAAAGGACTTTTAATTTCTATAGGTAAAAATCGCCTGAGATCCGAATTATCTCTTGTAATTCAGATTTCAGGCGATTGCTTTATCTGGCTTTTCTCTCTGTTCTCTTTTATTTTTCTATTACGCTTCCAGCTCTGGAATCTTTCTTGAACATGCCACTGCTAACGCTCCCGGTCCGATATGGCAGGAAATGCTAAGTGAAAGCGGATCCATACGGATCTCCATCCCCGGAAATGCCTCCTGCACTTCTTTCTTGAAGTTTTCTGCCGCTTCTAAATCATGCGTATATGCCATCTCAAGATAAATATGCTCTCCGTTCGGATCGTTAAACCGGTTGGCAAAATCATTCTTCATTGCCTCAATCATGATACTCTTTGCCTGTTTTACCGTTCTTGCCTTGGCAAATGCATCTAATTTTTCACCCTGAATCTGAAGCACCGGTTTTAATTTTAACAGTGTTCCAAGCGCGGCAGCAGCTGGTGTGATCCTGCCGCCTTTTTTCAGATAATACAGCGTGTCCACCATAATGTAAATCGATGATTCAAATTTATCACGCTCTAAAATTGTCTTGATCTCAGATGCAGTTCTTCCCTGTTTTGCAAGCGCAAGTGCATCTAAAACAGACTGGCGCTGTGTAACAGAAATTCTCTGATTGTTCACCACCTGCACCTTTCCATCATAATCCCGGGAAAGCATCATGGCTGTCTCACAGGAACCACTAAGTCCGGACGACATTGGGATATGTACGATCTCATCGTACTCTTTTAACAATTCATCCCAGGTATCTGTCACATTTCCTACAAGCGGCATGGATGTATGGATGTCTGTCTTCTCGGAAAGCATCTGGTAAAACTCTTCCTGTGACAGATCGATATCTTCATACAGTGTCTTATCTCCCACAAAAAAAGGCATCGGCATTACAGTAACTCCAAGTTCCTTTGCCATACTCTGCGTGATTCCGCTGTTGCTGTCTGATACGATTGCTACTTTGCTCATGAAAAATGTTCCCCCTTATAATGTCTCTGAGCGTTTTTTGATGTTTTCTTTGAAGTTGATCACCTCATGCTCATACTCTTCATTCATATATTCAGATCTGATCATAAAGTCTGCCGATGCCTTATTGTTTGCGATCGGGATATCATATACCTGTGCAATACGAAGCAGTGCCTTTACATCAGGATCATGAGGCTGTGCAGTCAATGGATCAGAAAAGAAAATGACAAAGTCTACTTTTCCCTCAACGATCTTTGCACCGATCTGCTGGTCTCCACCAAGAGGGCCGCTGTTATATCCACGAACCGGAAGTCCGGTCTGGTCTGTAATCATACGTGCCGTGGTCCCTGTTCCACAAAGGAAATGATTTTTCAGGATCTCTTTATTTGTTTCGCACCATGCGATCAGCTCTGCTTTTTTATTATCATGTGCGATCAGTGCAATATTTTTCTGTTTTCCAATGGTAAGTGTTACATAATTTTCATTCATATGCGCCATCCTCCGTCATTTATCTGTGCCTTTATCTATTGCATATCAGATCAGTTTTTCTGCAATACATATTGTTAAGTATAACATATTTTTTGTCGTTCTTCCACAAAAAAATAATAGAATGCGCGCTCCGCGGACATTCTATTATTTTATGTACCGGATTTCTTCTTTGCCTTTTTATTCCGGCAATTTTACTTTTCCATCCAGAATCATCTTCACAAATGCAGTGTCACGAATGATCCACGGATCCTTTTCTATGCGTATATTGGTATTGTATACAGTCTCCGGCTGCTCCCACTTAAGATAATACCCCTTTGCCACTTCACTGGGTGTCAGATGAAGTTTCTCCCGTTTTTCCCCTACCTTACAGTAATAAAAGTAAGAATGACAGATATATTTACAGGACGGATCAAATATATCGCGGCGCATCTCAAGGATCTCCCCTAGTTCACACACAGACTCTTTTAAAACGGTAAGCCCTGTCTCTTCACGGATCTCACGCACAAGGGTTTCTAAAAAACTCTCTCCCTTTTCCATCCCGCCGCCGGGCATCTTATATTCGCCATCCGTACTACACTGCATGGCAATCTTTCCATCCCGGAAAATTACACCACGCACATTATATTTTTCATATACTTTTGTTGTGTCGTCATAATTCTTCTCGTCAAAAACAGCAAGCACTTCCATCTGTTTTGTCTCCATATTCTGCAGCTTAAGGCCATATTTTTATCATATATCAAAATGTCTGATATTGTGTGCAAGCATATCCGCCATATTACGCAGATTTTCGGTAGAATCCTTGATATTCTGAAAACTGTCCGTAATCTCTGTGATGGATGAACTTGTCTGCGTGGTTCCTTCCACATTCTGCTGTGCAATCTCTGACAAAGAATCAATGACATCTATGATCTCTGTTCTTGCACTCTCTAATTTCTTTGTACGTGTTTCAATCTGGCGAATTCGTTCAATAGATGCGTCGATCTCACCCATAACACCATTTACCATCTGCTCCGTACTCTCGATATGCATATTCTGTTTTTCAATGATCTCCTGTGTCTTGCCCATTGTCTCAACCACACGCTGGGAGTTTCCGATCAGTGTATTTACGATTTCGCCGATATTGCCACTCGCCGTATCAGACTGTTCTGCAAGCTTCTGTATCTCAGATGCCACAACCGCAAAACCCTTTCCCGCCTCACCTGCACGTGCGGCTTCAATGCTGGCATTTAAAGAAAGAAGATTCGTCTGGGATGCAATTTCAGAAATAAACTGCGATGCCTTCTGAATACTCTGTGCTGAAATATTTGTCTGTTTCGTCTGTTCCGCGATCGTTGCAACAGCTGTCTTTACTTCTTCGCTGATTCGTTTTAGTTCATCGATCGTAACAACAGCCGCATCACTGGACTGTTTCATCTGATCTGCACTTTCATTCAGCTCATCTGCTGCCCTGCCGGTCTCAATGATCAGATTTCCCATATATTTTACATTGTCAGAAGCTTTTTTTGCATCCTCTGCCTGTAAATTTGCCCCGGTTGTAATAGAATCTACCGTTGCCTCCACCTCACGCATTCCATCGTAAGTCTGATGGGATGTATCCTCTAAAGTATTGGATGCTTCCATCAGCATATCGGTACTTTCCTTGATTCCCTTAATGATCTTTTCCAGTTCTTTCTGTAAATGCTGTATCGCTTTGGTCAGATCTCCGACTTCATCTTTCCGCCCTAAGATCTTCTTGTCAAACTCTACGTCAAGATGACCGGCAGACACTTCCTGCACATTTGCAATTCCTTTCTTTAATGCACGTGTGATCGAGGTTGCACTGATCTCCACGATAATGATACAGATAACAAGTACCACAAGCACGATGGCTACGATCGTATTAATGATCTGTATCACGCTGTGGGAGATTTCCTGTTTCTCCGCCCCTGCAAACACCATACCGATCGGAGTACCGCTGTCGCCTTTCTGGTATACCGGAACATAATAGCCATAATATATGATGCCATCCATGGATACATTATCACTGAAATATTCCTCACCACCATTTAATACCTTTTCAACAACCTTGTCACCCGCCGGACTTCCCAGAATCCTGTCACCATTTTTGTCGACTGCAGAAGTCATGATTCTCTGTGATCCATAGAAAAATGTCACATCCATCCCAGACTCCTGTTTGATGGTATCCACCAGATTCTCTGACTGTGAAATGTTATAACTTCCTTTCCAGATATCACCATTTTCCGTCTGCAAATAGGTACCTGCATTCTGGTCATAAGCTGCCTGCGTCGCGATTGCAGTTCCTTTTAATGAATTTTCCACCTGATCGATAATTGCACCCTTTACGATCGTGGACGCGATCAGAAGGATAATTCCTCCTAACAGAAGCAGCGGTATCAAAGAACAGAATAAAACTTTTTTTCGAATCGTCAATTTCATCATCTCATTCTCCCCCTAGTCCACAATCACAACGTTTTTATAATACCAGTCAATGCCGCCGGTAATCGTTGCATCATCTAAGGTTCCATTCTCTGTTCCAACCGTCTCCCCTGTATTTGTCTCCATCACTCCGTCAAAAACATTATTGCTGCCACTTAAAATTTCTGCAGTCGCTTCATCCACCTTCTCCTGCGTACCCTCTGCCGCAAAAGATGCCAGATTCGTCAGCTGTACCAGCCCCTCTGCCATACCTCCATAATAGTTTGATCCATCCCAGGTTCCATTGATAATACTCTTAACTGCCGAAGTATAGTATGCACTCCAGTTCCAGATAACACTCGTCAGACAGGCATCCGGTGTTTCCTTGCTCATATCTGAGTTATAGCCGATACCATATACACCACGTTCCTGTGCGAGTGTCTGCGGATACGGCGTATCACAATGCTGTGCCATCACATCACAGCCCATATCCAACAGCTGTTCCGATGCTGCTTTTTCCTTATCCGGATCATCCCAGCTGTTTGTGACTGCCACATAGATCTTTGCCTCCGGGTTAACAGCTGCAACACCGATCGCAAATGCATCAATTCCACCTGTCACCTCCGAATTGGAAGAATCCTGCGCTGCAACATAGCCGACCTTATCCGACTTTGTATTCATGCCAGCCACGATACCGCTTAAATACCTTACCTGGTAAATACGACCAAAATAATTGTTGAAGTTCTTTCCATTTGACATATAACCGGTTCCATGGGAAAAGTAAATATCCGGATATTTTTCAGCCATCTCTGCTGTTGTTTCCATATACCCCCAGCTGGTTGTAAAAATAATATTGCACCCATCCGAAATACATGCTTCGATTGCTTCCTCCGTCGCCTTTGCGTCAGAGTCATCCACGATCTTTCTCTCAATCTAATCATCGCTTAAACCCAGATTTTCCTGCATTCCCACAATTCCCAGATCATGCGTGTAAGAATATCCGCTTCCCTCATCCGGATCTGAAATATAAAGCACGCCGACTTTTATATTTTCTTTCGAAATTCCTGCCGTGCCCGATGTGGTATCCGACTGTGCACCGCCTGTACTGTTCCCGGCGGTTTCCGTTGTAATATAGCCATCGTTTGTCGCATAATCATCCGGCGTAGTACCTGTTTTTCCACCACACCCGGCGAGCATTCCCGCCACGGCAAACAGTGCAATTATCTTTCCAGCTGTTTTTCCTTTCATCTTTTGTTCTCCTCATCATAAATTTTCACAACATCTTTGTTTCATTATACAAAACCGGAGAACATTTGTAAATAAATATTATTTTTATGACAATAATCTGATACTTATGACCTATTTTTCTGAAAATATTCTTTTTGCACGCAGATAAGACAGATTAAATGTCCGGAGCGTCACAGGCTGGTTCATCCTGTCATTTTCCTGCATATATTCCCACTTCCAGTTATATATTCCATCCCCGTAATAACTCTTGTCCGGATGTTCTTTTAAGTACTCAGCGATCACTGGTGCCGCATCCGTTGATAAACAGGAGAGATAACTGTAATCTCCCGCAGTATTTCCATTTTCGATCTGCGCCAGATCATAGGCGGCAATCCCCGCATCTACATGTGCAAAGGCAAACAGGACATAACTGACGCACACAACCGCCATTCCATACTGAAACAACGGGAACCTGCGGTTCCAGATATAACAGATCGTCCCTGCCATCAGAAGCGTGATCACTGCCAGTGCCACAAGTACCACAACACGCAAAAATGTGAGCTGGTATGCCCGGATATACAGGATCATTCTCCACCCGCTCGATGCTGTCATAATGATCGTACATACAGAGATCACCGTCAGAACGGCATCGACCGCCCTGTTCCTCTGAAAGAAATGCTCCATTGTAAGAACCGCCCCCAGATTTAAAATACACACCACAAGGAGCTGGAAAAATCCCTGCCTTGCATATTCGGCATAGGTCACTCCTGCCGGCAGCTCCCCGCCACCGCCAAACAGATATATGATCTGTATACCACAGAATATCACATATAATACCGCCACTAAGACCGAAACCGTAAACATTGCTGTCGTCTCTGTAAGAATTTTTACTTCCCTGTCCTGCCGGTCTTTTCTGTATGCCGTATATCTGACTCCACAGTAAGATGAAATAAAACCAAAACATAACATGAAACAAATCCCTGCCAGGTTTGCCGGTATCCTGATTCCTTCGAAAACTTTTGCAATCATATTTGAAAATACCAGATCCGCCGACATTAACAATCCACCGATCAGAAGAACCACCGGTATCGCTACTGCAATTCCGATCAGGATCTCACGCGCTTTGCCATTTTCTTTTTTCTCCCGCAAACGTGCAAAATCGTTTCCATCGCCAAATGGTCTTGCAATGCTGCCAATTGCTCCAAATACAGCATTTACTCCACCGCACAGGTAATCCCAGAAATTCCATTCGTTTTCATCTGCCATATTTCGTATCAGGAAACACACCGTGAATGCAAATATCCAGCAATAATTCATCCAGATGATCCACTCATTTCCGGTTGTAAATGTACTGACCGCAAGGATCAGCATATACACAGCAAAAATTATTGTTGTTTTAAAAACTTTTCTTTCCTTTACCGTTTTAACGATGTAACAGATATATCCGATCGTTGCCACCACCCACAGAAGTACTGCGGCACCTGTCATATTTTTGTAAATACAGACTGTATAGATCAGTGCGTAAATGAGGCTTGCCGGCGCAAGTTTTTTAAAAATCCCCGCATTTTCTTTCTGCTGCTGTTTTTTTCTTTCCTGCCACTGCGCTTTCTGCTCCTCGTAACTGACTGTAAGATTCTGATCCATTTTCATGCTCCCTTCCTTTTCCAATAAGCTGTCCTGTTCCTGCTTCAGTTTTTCATAAACTGTCATATTCCTGCTTCATTCCGTACAATATATTAAATTTCATCATCCGATGGAACATATTCTAAAATATCTCCCGGCTGGCAGTCCAACGCCCGGCAGATCTTGTTTAATGTGTCTACTTTGATTGCTTTTGCCTTTCCATTTTTTAGTATGGAAATATTTGCCATTGTAATACCTACTTTTTCCGAGAGTTCAGTTACACTCATTTTTCGCTTTGCAAGCATTACATCTATATTTATGATAATCGCCATTTGTCTCTCCTTATATCGTAAGTTCATTTTCCTGTTTTAATTCGTAGGCTTTCAGGACCAGATGTGATAATGCCGCTGCCAAAACAGATATCATGACCGAAAGCAAAACTGCGGTGATCATAAAAATACTGATTCCGGGCTGCCTGACCGCTAAGATTGCCAGAAAAACAATTCCCGCAAACCACACAACTGAGAGCAGCAATGCGAAGTGACTGATATTTCGAAAACATTTTGCATTTTCTTTTGAGAATGAATTGTCTTTTCCGATCTGCACACATACTTTCCAGAACTGGTACAGGATCGCATAACAGATCACCGCAATGCACCAGCCGTACAACAGCCCCGGCATAAAAAGATACGCCAGTGATTCATCCGCGTCCCTCCATGACATTGCAAGTACCGGCATAATATATAGAAAGAACACCGCCCCCATCAGCGCCAGTACAATCGTGATTGCTTTTAGCCACCGTGAAATTTCTTTTTGCTGCATAAATGATTCTCCTCCTGATCTGATTCACTTTTCTTTGAGTTTGTTTTTGATTCCAGATTTTTCTTTCTGGTTTTATTGTTTTCCTTTATTATACACATATATCTTGCTTTTGCAATATATTTTTATTGTTTTACGATAAATTTTTATTGGTAAATAGTAATAATAAAATCCTCTGCAAACAGTCAGGTGCTATTTGCCACCTGTTTTTCTGTTTACAGAGGATTTTATTATTTACTGTTCATTTCATTATTTTTTTATATAGTTTTATCAACAGTTTCCGTAATCTTTTTAAAATATTTATTGTCTGTTCGATTGTAAATATTGTTCTATTTCCAATGGCGATTTTCCAGTTACTTCTGCAATTTTTTCTATTGGGAAATCCAGCTTAATCATATTATGGATCATTCTCTCTTCTGCGATCTCGATTCCGTCACTTTTGCCAGCCTCATACTCTGCCTTTCGGAGTTTCTTCTCTTCCCACTCTTTATCATATTCCAAAATACTCACCATCTTTACCTCCGAACGATTCTTTCGAAGAAATTCCACCAAAATTCCTTCTTTGATACATTCATCGATTGCCCGTGCAACTGCATCGTTTAAGTTCATTTCTGATGTATATTTGCGGACTCTCGCTACATAAATGGCATATTCCTTCAATGTCTGACACTGCTCCATCAGCTCTTTGTTATGTCCTTCATTGACGTTTAACATCAGGACTTTTAACTCCAGGTCCGGCTCGCCAGCCAGATGCTCATAAGCGTTTGACAGTCGAAGTTCCACCCGGTCATCCACTGCATCCGTTCCATTATAAAATACCATAAATTTCGGTGCCGGTATCTTCTGCAGGCGGGACGAATACAAGGACTTATCATCAACATACTGCTGATATTCAATTCCTATGTAAATCAGATCCCGCAGCGGTATGTTGGGATTTAACGTGGACTGGTGCTCGTAGAGATAAATATTCGTCTCTAACATAAATGCCAGGTCGTTTTTCATCCCCATGTAGATCGCATTTTCCAGCGTGACGATTTTCAGATCATCTGCGTTCTGATAAGCATTCCCGGTTACTGCATTGTACAAAGATAAGAGATTCTCTTTCTCTGAAAACAGCATGCGGAATACCGTGTCTTTGTACTGACGGTTGGCTGCTGGTATCTTTTCTGATACCTGTGTACCCTTCTTCATATTCAGTTCCTCCTATGTACAGGAGGCTCTCATCCAGATCTCCTGCTTTTCATTTTTGTGAATAAAAAGCATAGATTTCTGAAATGTTTTTTGAAATGTAGACGGATGTGTCATCCTTATGGTCATGTGAAGCAAATGCAACTGTCTGAATAATTCTGTTCACATGGTAGAAATATGCTTTGATTTATCTTAGCATACGTCATTCTTCGTATGCAACTGATTTGAAATTTCTTGTGCAGTCTGCACAAAAAAGAAGTCCGATTTTTAAAGAAAGACAGTGTCCGACTTGAACACCGCCTCTTTTTTACACTGCTGTACACACCTGTTGTGTGACCGGCAACATTACACCATGCACGCCCGTGCATTATAATTTCCCGATATTTCCGGCAGCTCCGACATCACAGACAGTTCTAAAATATCTCCCGACGCCCACACAAGGATCGTTTCTCCAGAAATCGAAGCCATCCCGGTTTTTGAAACATTCATGGAATATTCTTTGACGACTTCCATGGAAGATCTCATAGAATGCTCCATAGAATATTGGTTTCCACCCTGACTATTGCCCACGTTCCGACTTTCAGGCGGCATTTCAACATTTATCCCAAGTCCCGAACGCCCCTTCTGTAGCCGCTCCGCCGGTTCATTGGACAGTCTTATTTCCGGCATGACCGGCATATCCTGCACATTCTGTACGGACTGCACAGACCGCCCCCCGGATGCAGCCGGTTCCTTGGACCTATGCTCATCACAGGTTTTTGCGACAGGCTCATTTTGCTTTTCCATCACGTTGCAATTTTTCGGATCCGGCTCTTTTTTTCTCCGCTTCACCCGTACAACCCGCGGCGCCCGGACTGACTCAATGTAGAGGACATCCTCTTTCCGCTGCATTTTTTCTAACAGGATTTCAAGAAAAATTGTACCATAATAATTTCTGCGGTACTTCTCCTGCTCCCTGAATTCCGACCGCACCCAGTCTGTCTTTGCCGTCTGTTTTATTTTGATAGATTCTTCTCCATATATATGATCTGTCATTATGCCTTACTGTTATAATAGCTATTGTTATAATAACTGCTGTTATAACTCTGTGAATTATTCGCGTAGCGTGCATAACGGTTATAATTACTGCTCGCCTGCGCACTTGATTTTTCGAGTTCCGTCACCTTTTCTTTTGCATATTTGCCGATCTGGCCTGACAGATTCGACACCTTTTTGGCAAATCCATCTTCACCGGTAAACAGTTTCTTTACCTGGCTGATATCGGCTGCCTTTAATTTGTTTTCGTCCAGTTCTAATGTCCCGTCACCTTTTATCGTAATTCCGATCTCACGGAGTTCCTTGTTTTCCGCATTTGCATAATTTTTCAGTTTTTTGGCATAATTTGAATCAACAATATCGCCGGACTGTGCGAGACGCTTCATCAGATAATTATAGTCATTCACAAACGACTCTATATTATCCGCCACATTTTCCTTCAGCTTTGTCTCATCTTCCTCGTCAAATACGGAAGTACCATCCGTTTTTAAAAACTTTCCCAACCGTTTTTCCACACGTTCCGCAGCCGTCTCCATACCACTGTACAAAAGCGTCTGCGTCCGGTTTGCAAGTAACTGCTCCGCAGATGACGTCTTTCCACTGTTTGCATTTAATTTTGAAAGAAGCTGACTGATCGACTGTCCGGAACTCCCGGAAGTGCTCTTTTGTGTTCTCTGCCGTTTTGTCGTAAATGTCTTCGTCTTTGCAATACGTTTCATCCGCGCACGCACAATGGTGCTGTTTAGTCTGTTTCCAACTCTCATACTCATTTTCCCCATTTCACAACTCATTTTATGACAACAGTTAAGTTCTTCCCGTTATACAGCTGATTTTTCATCCATATAACAAAATGGCGCCTGTTTTTCCGGGTATTTCATTCCTTGAAAATCAGACGCCATCCTTAGCTTTCTCCTGTTATGTAATTTATATCGTCATAAAATCAGAATACTTTACAAAAAAATCTCTTGACACTTTTCTTGTATTATTGTATTATTTCACTAGTACAAAGAAACGAGGTGATACAATGGCATGGAACCTTAATTCCGACCGTCCTATTTTTATACAGATCGTCGAACGGATCGAAATGGATATCATTTCGGGCAAATATAAACCCGGAGACAAACTGCCTTCTGTCCGTGACCTTGCCGCCGAGGCAGCGGTAAATCCAAACACGATGCAGAAAGCTTTCACAGAACTTGAACGAACCGGTCTTGTTTTCTCACAGCGGACAACCGGACGATTTATTACGGAGGACACTTCCATGATCGATGAATTAAAATCAACACTTGCAAAAGATAAAATTACAGAACTGCTCTCATTTATGCAGCAGCTCGGCTTTCAGGAAAATGAGATTCTGGCTATGATCGGTCAGACCATGAAAGGAGAAAAATGATGGGCACATTACTTGAATGCAAAGATCTCACCAAAAGTTTCAGTGGAAAAACAGCGATCGACCACATTGATCTTTCGATTGAGAGCGGACATATCATTGGTCTGCTCGGTCCAAACGGCAGCGGAAAGACAACACTGATCAAAATGATCAACGGACTTTTAACCCCGACCTCCGGCACCCTTTATTACAAAGAAAATCCGATCGGTGTCGAGAGCAAACGCCACATTTCCTATCTGCCGGATCATAGTTATCTGAATATGAACCAGCGTGTGAAAGAGATCATCGCCTTCTTTCAGGACTTTTATGAAGATTTCGACAGCGAACGCACCTATGATATGCTACAAAAACTAAATATCAATCCAAATGATTCTCTAAAAAGCATGTCAAAGGGAACGAAAGAAAAAGTGCAGCTTATCCTCGTCATGAGCCGCAAAGCAGAATTATATATTTTAGATGAGCCGATCGCAGGTGTCGATCCCGCTGCGAGAGATTACATTTTAGACGTGATCTTAACCAATTACGATCCGTCCGCTTCCATCCTGATTTCAACGCACCTGATTGCAGATATCGAAAACATTTTAGACCAGGTTATTTTTATTCAGAACGGACAGATCCGTCTCTCATCCTCTGTGGACGATATCCGCGCCGAGGAGGGGAAATCCGTCGATGCACTGTTCCGGGAGGTATTCAGATGTTAGGAAAATTATTTAAATACGAATTTAAAAACACATACAAGTTAATGTTCATCATCTATGGCGTTATGGCGTTTGTTACCATCCTTGGCTGTATTGCCATGTACGGTGACAGTGATCCTGCCGGCACAGAAAACCAGTTACAGGAGATCTTCTTTACAGCAGCTATGGTATTTTATGTACTCGGCGTATTTGCACTTTTCGTGGTAAGCTATGTATATATGTGTGTACATTTTTATAAGACAATGTATTCTGATCAGGGATACCTGACACACACACTGCCGGTTGGCCAGATGTCAATTTTTAATGTAAAACTGCTCGTTTCCCTATGCTGGCTGATGCTCTCCCTGATCATTATGTTTGTATCGATCTTCGCCCTGGGCTGTGCGGCAAACAGAGGATTTTCCTTTGATGCAGATTTTGATATGCTCATGGTAGATTTCCAGAATCTGTTTGGCATGTCTCTCCATACGTTTAGCATTTATATGATTTTTGCCATGATCTTATCCTGCCTACAGTACCTTTTGATGGTATTTGCAAGCGGTTCTATCGGTCAGCTCTTTACAAAACATAAAGTAGGAGCTTCCATCGGTGCCGGAATCGTCTTTTACATGTCAGGTCAGATTGTATCCTCGATCATCCTGGTACTTACCGGATATTTTGGTGTCATGAACAACGTCAATGTTGTAACTTATAATGCCACTGAAAACGTTACATTCAGCACAACTGTTTCCTCTATGCTGTTTTCCGGATCGCTCTTTTCGATCATCGAATGTGTTGTTTTCTATATCGTGTGCATGGTTATCATCAAAAAACACCTTAATCTGGAATAACTACAACATTTCATTTTCACAAAAATTGATTGCTAAACAGCCGCTCTGCTTTAAAAACGGAGCGGCTGTTTTTTATCCGGTTTTTATCCTTACCGAATACCTGTCCTCTTTCATGCTGTTGCCTGATGTATTTTCTTTTTTAACACTAAAAGACTTTCCCGCATCCACTCCACAAATTTCGACAGATACCGCAGAATGGACTCCGCTGCAACCGTAAATACCGCAGTCAGCATCATACACTGCCCTGAGATATCCCTGATTGCAAATAAGTGGCTGACAAATATCATGCAGAACAGCCAGCCGGCGACCATTCCAACCATCAGTACCCGGTGTCCGGCCGTCATCGGTTTTGCGATCTGATATAAGATCATAAATCCAACAATAGCAACAAGTATCGTACAGGATGTCGAAATGTCCTCTTCGTTCACACCAAATACCTGACAAAACAATACCAGACTGCTGACAGCAAAAAAATCGGTAAGTCCGGCAGGCAATGCCTTCAACAACACATTTGTCATAAAATGTCCCTGTATGCGGTCTTTGTTTGGCTCTAATGCAAGCACAAAAGACGGAATTCCAATCGTAAACATACTGATCAGCGAAATCTGTGACGGTTCCAGTGGATAATTGATCATAGAGATCATGGAAAATACTGCAAGCAGCATGGAAAAAATATTTTTGACCAGATATAAGCTTGCCGAGCGCTGGATATTGTTTACCACTCTACGCCCTTCCATCACCACCGACGGCATCCTTGAAAAATCATTGTCCAAAAGAACAAGCTGTGCCACCTGCGATGCTGCCTCGCTTCCCGATGCCATTGCGATACTGCAGTCCGCATCTTTTAATGCCAGCACATCATTGACACCGTCACCCGTCATGGCAACCGTTCTTCCCTGTGCTTTCAGCGCTTCCACAAACTTTAACTTCTGATCAGGTGTCACCCTGCCAAAAATCTGATATTTTGCTACAGCCTGTGCGATACTCTCATCTGTTGTCAACGTGGATGCATCCACATAGTTATCTGAGCCGCAGATTCCCGCTTTTTCCGCAATTTCAGCAACAGTCTTAGGGTTATCCCCGGAGATAACCTTGATCTCCACACCACGCTCTGTAAAATAGGAAAAGGTTTCCTTTGCTCCTTCCCGTATCGCATTTGTCAGCATGATAAACGCGATCGGTAATACTTTTTCCGTAAGCTGCTGTCCGTCTAAAATTCCCTCATATCTGCCATACACAAGGACACGATACCCTTTCTCACTATACGCTTCTATTCGGTCTTTGTACTCTGCATAATCCTCCCGAAGCACAAATTCAGGTGCCCCGATCACATAACTTTTTCCCTCTGAAATGATTCCACTGTACTTTGTCTTTGATGAAAATGCAAATACCTTTTCTGCTTTCTTTATCTTTGTTAAAGTATCCGGCTTAAAATATGTCTTTAATGCCTCCATTGTTGCATTATCGGCATCCATGTCTGCCGCAAACTCACTGATCATGCCCTTTATCTGCGCATGTTTTTGTTCCTGTTCCTCACCGCACTTTACATCGACATATACTTTCGTATCACCGTCTTTCTCATAAACTCTTTTCGTCAGGTCTTCTGCAAGAATAAACTGATCCACTTCCATCTCCGGCACTGTAATTGTTCCTGTCTTGTCCACACAAAGTACATCTACGCAGGCTAACGTTTCAATACATTTCATATCATGGATCAAAACCTGCTGCTTTGCCAGACGCATGGCACTTACCGCCATGGCAACGCTCGCTAACAGATAAAGTCCCTCCGGTATCATTCCAATGATCGCTGCGACCATACTTGTCACACTGTCCCGCAAAGGGGTTCCCGCATATACAAACTGCTGTATAAAAAGAACCACACCAATGGGAATGATCACAATACCGACTGCCTGCACCAGCCGGTTCAAAGAGCGGATCATCTCTGACTGTTCTCCCTCTTTCGTCTGTGTTGCACGGTGGGTAAGTTTTGATATATAAGACTCTTCCCCAACTTTTGTCAGCTGTGCCAGACAGCTGCCGGACACCACAAAGCTGCCGGACAGCAGTTCATCGCCATTTTTCTTTACAATTTCATCCGCTTCTCCGGTAAGGAGTGATTCATTCACATTTAACTGCCCTTCTAACACAACTGCATCCGCCGGTATCTGTCCGCCCGCAGAAAGCTCCACGATATCATCCATCACCAGTTCTTCTGCCGGTATTTCTTTTTTACTGCCCTCCCGGATTACCCGTGTTTTCGGACTGTTTAAGATAGACAGATCATCCAGAACCTTTTTCGAGCGGATCTCCTGCACGATTCCGATCAGCGTATTTGCAACAATGATTGGAAGAAATGTCAGATCCCGGAAAGCACCAACGCCGATTAACAATAACGCGATCACTAAAAATATCAGGTTAAAATATGTAAATACGTTTGATTTTACGATCTCTTTCGTCGTCTTCGTCGCCGACTCTGCTTTTTTGTTCCAGAGTCCCTTTTCTTTCCGCTCCTCCACCTGCTGTGCGGTCAGTCCCCGGATCGTTTCTGTCTGTTCCAAGTTTGCATTTTCTGCCACTTCTTTTCCCGTCTGATTCTGTTTTTCGTTTTCTGCCACTTCTTTTCCCGTCTGATTCTGTTTTTCGTTTTCTGCCACTTCTTTTCCCGTCTGATTCTGTTTTTCGTTTTCTGCCATTTCTTTCTCTGTCTGGTTCACATTTTCCTCCATATAGCTATACCTCTTAGTATTCATCACTGTCACTCTGACTCATTTACAATTCATCATAACTTTGCTTACAAGTATAACCATTATTTTGAAAAAAAGTGGGTTTTAGGTAAGATTTAAGGAATATTTTAGATGTGTTAAGAAACGTTTATAAAAAAATTAGATATCTGATACAATTTCTAACAAAAAAATACCGGATACCAGCTTTTTATCACTGATTCCGGCATTTTTCTTAAATATATCTTTCTTCACAGTTATTTTTATTTATTACTTAAATATTCATCAATTCCTTTTGCAGCGGCTTTTCCTGCACCCATGGCAAGAATTACAGTTGCAGCTCCGGTTACGGCATCACCACCGGCAAATACACCGGCTTTTGAGGTAGCACCGTTTTCTTCCTCTGCGATAATACATTTTCTGCGGTTGATCTCAAGTCCCTTTGTAGTGGAAGAGATCAGCGGGTTCGGGGAAGTTCCAAGTGACATGATCACGGTATCTGCCTCGATCTCATACTCAGATCCCGGAATCTCTACCGGGCTTCTTCTTCCGGATGCATCCGGTTCACCGAGTTCCATCTTAATGACTTTCGCGCCTTTTACCCAGCCATTCTCATCTACCAGAATTTCTGTCGGGTTCTGGAGCAGATCAAAGATCACGCCCTCTTCTTTTGCATGATGTACTTCCTCCACACGCGCCGGAAGCTCTTCCTCGCCACGGCGGTATACGATATGTACCTCCGCGCCAAGTCTCTTTGCAGTTCTCGCAGCATCCATAGCAACGTTACCGCCGCCGACAACGATAACTTTCTTGCCTGCTTTGATCGGTGTATCATACTCATCTTTAAATGCCTTCATCAGGTTGTTTCTGGTCAGGAACTCATTTGCAGAAAATACGCCCATTGCCTGCTCGCCAGGAATACCCATAAATCTTGGAAGTCCGGCACCGGAACCGATAAATACGGCCTCAAATCCCTCGTTTTCCATTAATTCATCGATTGTAACAGATTTTCCGATAACAACGTTTGTCTCGATCTTAACACCGAGTGCTTTTACATTTTCCACCTCAGCAGCAACAACCTTCTGTTTCGGAAGACGGAACTCCGGGATACCGTAAATCAGTACACCGCCTGCCTCATGAAGTGCCTCAAAGATTGTCACATCATAGCCAAGTTTTGCCAAATCTCCGGCACAGGTTAAACCTGCAGGGCCGGAACCGATGACTGCAACCTTATGTCCGTTTAATTTCTCTGCTTTTTTCGGTTTAATACCATTTTCTCTTGCCCAGTCGGCAACAAAACGCTCTAATTTACCGATTGCAACCGGTTCACCCTTGATTCCGCGGATACATTTTCCTTCACACTGGCTCTCCTGCGGGCAGACACGTCCGCAGACTGCCGGAAGTGCGGAAGACTGACTGATAATTTGATATGCCTCCTCAAAGTTTCCTTCCTTTACCTGTGCGATAAATGCGGGGATATTGATAGATACCGGACAGCCCTTCATACACTGCGCATTTTTACAGTTTAAGCAGCGTGCTGCCTCAGCTTTTGCCTCTTCCTCGTTATATCCTAAACATACCTCTTCAAAGTTAGCCGCACGAACCTGTGGTTCCTGCTCGCGAACCGGTACTCTATTTAATACGTCCATTCTCTCTATCTCCTTTTCAAACGCTCAACCCTACTGACAGTTGCCACAGCCGCCGTGATGTGTATCACCTTCCTGCAGTTTTAACATCGCTCTTCCCTCTTCTGTCTTGTACTGTGCCTGACGTTTCATCGCCTGGTCAAAATCAACCTGATGCCCGTCAAACTCCGGTCCGTCCACGCAGGCAAATTTTACTTCCCCGCCTACCATCAGACGACATGCACCGCACATTCCGGTTCCGTCTACCATGATCGGGTTCATGGAAACAACGGTCGGGATTCCAAGCTCTTTTGTCAGCTTACATACGAATTTCATCATGATCATCGGTCCGATCGCTACACAGTGATCATAGCGTTTTCCTGCATCCCAGAGTTCCTGTAACTGATTAGTTCCCATACCGTGGAATCCATAAGAACCATCATCGGTCGTCACATAGAGATTTGTCGCAACTTCTTTCATCTGGTCTACTAAGATCAACAGATCTTTTGTCTTAGATCCCATGATCACATCACAGTCCACACCGTGCTCATGCAGCCATTTTACCTGCGGATATACCGGTGCTGTACCAACACCTCCGGCAACGAAAAGGATCTTCTTTTTCTTTAATTCTTCAATATCTTCGTCAATCAGGTCAGACGCACATCCAAGCGGGCCTACAAAATCCTGGAATGCATCTCCTTCCTGTAAATATGCCATACGCTCTGTAGATGCTCCGACAGTCTGGAATACGATCGTGATCGTACCTGCTTCCCTGTCATAATCACAAATGGTAAGCGGAATACGCTCGCCCTCCTCATCAATCTTTACAATTACAAACTGCCCCGGCTCACAGTACTGTGCCACACGAGGTGCTTTGACATCCATAAGATAAATCTTATCTGCCAGTTTTTCTCTTCTTACGATTGGATACATGGTCTCCTCCTAACATTTTTATATACATCAACATGCCCGTCAAAGTATTTATTTTCATACTTTAACATAATAAAGGAAAACACGTTAAATTTCAACGGCTTTCCTCTATTTTTTCTCGATTAGTTCTGTTTTTTCTCAAATTATTACTGCCAGATCCTGCAAAAAATCCTATTTTTCCCTTATTCTGCCTGTGAAAACAGGATCCTGTCGTTTACTAACCATCATTCCGCCTGCGAAAACAGGATCCTGTCATTGTCCAAACGCTTTCCGGCACAGACCGCAAACTGCTCTAACAGATCCTCCACCGTCATGCCAGCACGTTTTTCTCCGCTCACATCTAAGATGATATTTCCGGAATCCATCATCAGGGTACGGTTTCCAAGTTCTAATGCCTGGTGCATATTGTGAGTTACCATAAGGCAGGTGATCTTTCTCTCTGCAACGATCTGTCTGGTCAGGTCGAGCACTTTTTTTGCGGTTGCCGGATCCAATGCCGCCGTATGCTCATCTAACAGCAGGATCTTTGGTGTGACCATCGTCGCCATAAGAAGCGTCAGTGCCTGGCGCTGTCCTCCGGAAAGGAGTCCTACCGGCTGCTTCATGCGATCCTCTAACCCCATATCAAGCAGTGCAAGGTGCTCCCTGAATTTTGCTTTATCCGCCGCATTGATACGGCTGAAATATGCATTTTTTGAGGTTTTGGCGCGAAGATAGGCAAGTGCCATATTTTCCTCGATCGTCATATGCGGCGCGGTTCCCTTTAAAGGATCCTGAAACAAATGACCAATCACCTTGCTCCGCACATGTTCTTTCTGGTAAGTGATATCCTCCCCATCTAACACAATAAGTCCCCGGTCGATAAAAAATGCTCCGGTGATTGCATTAAATAATGTAGATTTACCTGCTCCATTGCTTCCGATAATTGTTGCAAAGTCGCCATCCTTCAATTCCAGATTCAGATTTTTTAATGCGCATTTTTCATTGACAGTTCCCGGATTGAAGGTCTTGCTGACATTTTTCATAATTAACATCACGGTTCCTCCTTCTTCTGGTTCTGTTTCTGGATCTGTTCCATATATAACTGGTTTTCTGCCTTTGCAAGGCGGCGCTGTTTCATAAACGCTGCCTGCTTTTTCAGATAAGGCAGTGCGATCGCAAATGCAACGATAAGTGATGATACCAATTTTAAACATTCTGCCGGAACATTTAATCTTAAAGCAATCGCTACGACAAAGCGGTACAGGCAGCTTCCTAATACCACGCCGATCACACGCTTTAACACACCGCCTTTTCCGATGATCGACTCCCCGATGATCAGACTCGCAAGTGCGATCGTTACCATTCCCGTTCCAAGATTGATATCACAGGATTTCTGATACTGTGCGAGCAGTCCGCCGGAAAGTCCGGTCATGGCATTCGCAACACAAAGTCCGATCGTGATCATAAGTCCGGTATTGATACTTGATGCCCTTACCATATCCGGGTTATCACCGGTCGCACGGATGGAAAGTCCCAGTCTCGTATTTAAAAACCATGCCAGTATCACACCGACAATCACAACAAATACAGCTGCAACGATCAGTTTATACCAGGTTCCCCCGATATGATCTTTCGCCCATGAAAAAACCGTGTCACAGGAAAAAAGATTGATATTGGATGCAAAACCCATCACCGCAATGTTGATCGTGTATAATCCTGTATTTACGATGATTCCAGCTAAGATGGACTGAATACCCATTCTGGTCTGTAAAAATGCAGTAACGAATCCCGATACAACTCCTGCTGCCGCCGCCGCAAACAGTCCTAACACCGGATGTCCGGCAAGCGTCACCGTCGCACAGACTGCACAGCCTAATGTAAAGCAGCCGTCTGTTGACAGATCCGCAATATCTAATATGGAAAATGATACAAATAATGCAAGCGCAACCAGTGCATAGATAAATCCAAGTTCTAATGCGCTCTGTACAATGGAAAGTGTAATGATCGAACCCATAATCCCCTCCGGTTCCGTTTTTCTTCTATTCCGCTTTTATTCAAATTCTTCTGCGGTTGTAACTTCTTTTAATTCTTCACACATATCTTTAAATACACTGTCATCAATGCCAACGGCTGCAGCTGTCTCCGTGTTGACAGTCACGATACCACTGTCTAATGTGCGGACTGCTGTTGCTGCAGGATCAGCACCATTTACAAGGATGTCTGCTGCCATATCTGCCGTTGCAGTTCCAAGCTCTGTATAATTGACGCCATATCCTAAGAATGCTCCGTTTAACGCGAAGGAATCAGCTCCTGTATAGTGCGGGATCTTTGCATCTGCAAACTTTTCAAAGATTGCAAGCTCGGCTGTCATGATTGTGTTATCGGTCGGTGTGAATACTGCATCTACCCCTTCTGCCACAAGTGCATCTGCTGCTGCAGATACCTCTGCATTGGTGGTTCCTGTCTTTTCAATATATTCAATACCGTTTTCCTCACAGTAATCGATTGCATCTGCAACCGGCACTTTTGAGGAATCCTGGCTCTTATCATATAACAGTCCGATTTTCTTTACATCCGGGTTGGCTGCCGTGATCAGTTTCATAACAGCCGTGGTGTCAAGTGCATCGGATGTACCTGTGATATTTGCACCAGGTGCATTTAAATCTGCGACAAGTCCTGCGCTGACCGGATCTGATACTGCGGAGAATACAACCGGGATCTGATTGTCCTCTGTCGCATTCTGCATGATCATGGCTGCCGGTGTTGCGATCGGGATGATCACATCCACTTTTTCTGCAACCAGATCCGTTGCGATTTGATTTAAGGTAGAGGAATCTGCCTGACCATTATAGGTATAATCTGCATAATCGAATGTCACACCAAGTTCTGCACCTTTTGCATCAAGCTCTGCCTCGATCGCCTTCTCGATCTGGTTTAAGGAAGCATCATCTACATACTGGACGATACCAACTTTATATACCGTGCCATCTGCATTGGCTATCTCTGTCACATCCGCATTGGCATTCTCTTTTATTTCTGCGGTATTTGCATTATTCTGTGCATTTGTGTCTGTTTTCGCATTATTTCCCGTGCTGTTTCCACATCCACCAAGCACACCTGCTGTCATTGCCATTATTAATACTGCTGCCATTATTAATACTGCTGCCATCATTTTTCTTTTCATTATTTTTTCCTCCAGATTTTAAATTTGGAAAAAGCCGTTTCGAGAGGTGGAATTCGTCATCATGCAAACTTTCGTTTACAATGTAAATGAATTTTACATTAAAAAACCGCCTCAGGTTCTTGCCTGAGACGGTAATAGTATCTATTATCGCGGTACCACTCATATTGACTGAAAAGTCCACTCACTTCATGTACAACCATACATGCCGGATGGGTAACGGGTCCGGTTCCCGGCGGCGCCTACTAAATCCTGTTCAGGCCGCCCTCAAAAGTCCATTCAGCAAATCCATCCATACTGCAATCCCACCACCTGCAGCTCTCTGTAATATCAAAAAATGCTTACTATTCTTTCTCAACGGTTTTTCTTTATGGGTATACTTTAATATATTAAAGTGATTTTGTCAACACGTTTTTTATTTTCTTTTTTTATTTCTTTTTTCTCACACGGATTCATGTTATAATGTTGATGTATTATCCCATATAACTCCATAAATATAATTATGGGCTGGGAAATCTATATTTTTATTCAAAAGAAAAGTGGTATTTACCACGGAATGGAGGATTTTATAATGTATAAATTTACAGACGACTATTTAATTGGAATTGACGAGATTGATAATGAACATCGTCGGTTATTTCAGATGATAAATGAAGCGATTGACCTTTCAAAAGAAAGTTCAGATATCTCTGTTATCTCTAAGAATCTGGTTTCCGGATTGAAAAATTACGCTGCAACACATTTCGCCCATGAGGAAGCTTACATGGAGCATATTCATGATCCTGAGCTTCCGATCCAAAAAAAAGAACATGAAGCATTTACAAAAAAAATCAACACTTTTGCTCTGGATACTTCTTCCCCGGAAGCAGCAAGGCAATCCCTAAACGACCTGCTGGCTTATCTGGCTCGCTGGTTATACCGGCATATCTTAAGCAGTGATACGATGATCGGAAAAATGTCTTCTATTTCTGCTGATGAAGAAGATCCATTTGCATTTTGCGAAAAATACAAAACCGGCGTTGAGTTAATTGATACTGAGCACCGACGGCTGTTTGAGATCATTCACGATACCAACGATCTGATTCACGCAGAACTTCTGCATGACAAATATGATGAGATCATGCACCTGCTTGCAGAATTAAAAGACTATACAGAATTTCATTTCCGTGATGAAGAAAATCTCATGGAACGCATCCATTATCCGGAAATCAGTGCTCAGAAACGTGCACATGCTGCCTTCGTGGAACGTCTTGTTGAGGTTGATTTAACAGATTTGGACGAAATGGATGACAATCAGCAGGAATATCTGATTGACCTGATCAATTTTTTGTCCGGATGGCTGATCAACCACATTTTAGGTTCCGATAAAAAGATTGGTGAGTATATGCGTGAACATGGAATCAAGGAAGAATAGGTTCAAAGAAAAACAAGAACACAAAAAATAATATCTGATTACTAAAAATTTTAAAAGGACAGAAACTGGATTCTTCGGATTCCAACTTCTGTCCTTTTCCTATGCATCTATTTGTTACTGTTCACATCTCCAAGTGTGACCAGCAGCGATTATTCTTCCCAGCTTACACATGCAGAACATATCCGGTTTACGAGAAATATACCAGCTCATCTTCCGGTTTTTCTGCCGGTTCGATGGATACCGGATAAAGTACCGGTCCTTTTCCCTTATACTCTCTCGCAAATTCCACATGCACTTCCGCAGTGATATTGATCCAGGATTTGTGCGGGATCTTGTCCTCATCCGCATATTTACACTTAAATCCGATAAATGTCACATCCTCGATGCAGCATGTCATCGCAAAACGTCCCGGCACAAACACTCCTTTTTTAAGTTTTTCCGGATTGTATACCAATGCCAGGAAAGATACTTTTTTGCCCTCATATTTTTTCGGATTATCCATACAGTCCATGTACCAGATTGCATAGTCTGCATCGGTGATCTCGATCACATCCGCAGAAAGATCAAACGGAAGTTCCTCCGGACGTTCATCCAAGCTGCCGTCCTCACGCTCGAAGACGAGCTGTGCCTTGCGGTTCTGTGCCTTGACATTACGGCGGCATTTGCCTTTGTCCGTGCTGTCATCACAGCGGTTAAAGATCACGACATCTGCCTGAAATAACTGCTCCATTACCATGGTACGCATATTTGCAAGATACATGTCAAACGTTGTCGCATCCACAGTCGCTAACTGCTGTACGATCACCCAGTGTTTCGGGAGTTCCATATCCATCAGTGTTCCCATTCCCCAGGTACCATTGTATTCGATAAACACCTGCTCCGGCAGATATTCCGCCTGCACTTTGTTTAAAAACTCTTCGGTAAAATCCTCTTCATTTTCTACCATGACAAGTCTGGCGTTGATTTTTTTTAACTCCTCCTCGTCATATTCGACATCTCCGTCCTCACAGCAGATCACAACACTTCTTCCACCCTCAGTGAAACCATCATCAAATAACGTCTCCTTCACCAGAGTCGTCTTGCCGCTGTCCATAAAACCGGTAAATAAATATACTGGTATTTCGTTCATATAAATCTCCATTCCTGAGTAACTTTTTCCCGCTTTTACGCGATTCCAAACAGTTCCTCTAATCTGTGTTCGTCAATATGTGTACCAATCACACAGAGTCTTCCGGTATAATCTGGCTCTCCCTCACGGATCTCGTACTCACCCGGAACCATGTCAAAGTAGATCCAGGAACCATTCACATCGGCTACCATACCTTTTGCACGAAGGATCTCGCCGTAGTCGTCTGTCTCGCAGAGTGTCTTTAACACTTCCTCAATCTGCTCTTTTGTAAACTTATGAGGTGTCTCCTTGCCCCAGCTTGTAAATACCTCATCTGCATGATGATGGTGATGATGATCGTGATCATGACAGCCGCAGGTGCAGTTTTCGTCATGCTCCTCATGATCGTGGTCATGGTCATGGTGATGTTCATGTTCTTCGTGATCATGGTCATGATCATGGCAGCCACAGGTGCAGTTCTCGTCATGCTCCTCATGATCGTGGTCGTGATCGTGATGATGCTCATGCTCCTCGTGGTCATGATCATGGTGATGTTCATGCTCTTCGTGGTCATGGTCATGATGATGCTCATGCTCATGTTCTAAAGCTTCCTCTTTTGCATGCTGCTCTGCGAGAAGTTTTACTTCCAGAGAGTCCTGTCCCTCCACTACTTTTAAGATCTGCTCGCCTTTGATCTCATCCCATGGAGTTGTGATAACAGCAGCTTTCGGATTTAATGCCTGGATCTGTTTTACACACAGCTCTAACTGCTCTGGTGTTGCCTTCTGGCTTCTGCTTAAGACAACCGTTGTCGCATATTCGATCTGGTTGTTGAAAAATTCACCAAATGCTTTCATCTGTTTGCTTGCCTTTAATGCATTTACAACCGTGATCAGTCCGTTTAATTTGACATCCTCGTCTTTTTCCACGTCGATGACAGATTTCATAACATCGGATAATTTACCAACACCGGACGGCTCGATCAAAATACGGTCCGGATGGAACTTCTCGATGACTTCATGTAAGTTTTTACCAAAATCGCCTACTAAGGAACAGCAGATGCATCCGGAATTCATCTCTGTGATCTCAATTCCTGCATCCTTTAAAAATCCTCCGTCAATGCCGACTTCACCAAATTCGTTCTCAATCAGAACGATCTTCTCGCCCTTAAAAACTTCCTCGATCATTTTTTTAATAAATGTTGTTTTTCCGGCTCCAAGGAAACCAGATATAATATCAATTTTTGTCATTGTCTTATCTCTCCCTTCACAAACACTACTATTTTACTCTAGTTTTTCCTCTTTTGCAAATTTTTGCATGGATTTCATGAAACTTTTATATTTTACGCTATACACTTCTCTTCTACACAGCACTCTTATTTATGAAACTGCATCTGATACAGTTTTTCATACACACCGCCTTTTTCTAACAGTTCCTCATGCGTTCCTTCCTCCGCAATGCCCTCCTCCGTCAAAACCAGGATTCGCTGTGCATTTTTGATTGTGGAAAGCCGGTGTGCGATCACAAATGTTGTACGATTCTTTGCCAGTTTTTCCAGAGAATCCTGCACGACTTTCTCACTTTCATTGTCAAGTGCACTCGTCGCCTCATCAAAGATCAGGATCGGTGGATTCTTTAAAAATACCCTTGCAATGGACAAACGCTGTTTCTGCCCGCCGGAAAGTTTGATTCCCCGCTGTCCGATATCTGTTTCATACCCATTTGGCAGCGACATGATAAAATCGTGTGCATTGGCATTTTTCGCCGCTTCAATCACTTCCTCACGTGTTGCATCCGGTTTTCCATAACGGATATTATCAAAAACGGTTCCGACAAACAGATACACATCCTGCTGTACGATACCTATATGGTCGCGCAGGCTCTTTAACCTGATATCCCGGACATCGCAGCCATCAATCTTAACTGCTCCTGCCGTCACATCATAAAACCTCGGAATCAGTGAACACAGTGTACTCTTTCCGGCTCCTGACGACCCCACAAGTGCCATATAAGCCCCCGCCGGAACGTTCAGGTTAATATGATTTAACACACATTCCGTATTTTCCTCATACTGGAAAGATACATCCTCAAAGCTGATATCGCCTTTGACATTGACCAGCTCTTTTGCATCCTCTTTATCTGCAATATCCGGTTCGATCGCCATGATCTCCTGAAAACGTTCAAACCCGGTATATCCGTTCTGAAACTGTTCCGTAAAATCAATTAGTGTCCGCACCGGCTCTGTAAACACGCTGATATAAAGCAAAAATGTGACCAGATCACTGATATCCACACTTCCCTTTGCGATCAGAATGACACCCGCAAGTATGACATTTACCTGGATCAGGGTCGTAAAAGTACCAAGTCCTGCCGAGAAACTTCCCATATAATAATAACTGTTCTTTTTTGCGCGCAGAAAGCCTTCGTTTCCCTGACGGAATTTTTCTTTTTCGATATCCTCATTCGCAAATGACTTTACCACACGGATCCCGGACAAATTATCCTCGATCTGTGCATTGATATCGGCGATCCGCTCGCGGTTGCTGCGAAACGCACGTCGCATTTTTCCGTTCATGTAATAGGCAAACAGAAACATGAACGGCAGCACTGCAAATGCGGCAAGTGCAAGTGCCGGTTTAATACTCATTAAGATCACGAACGCACCAATAATTTTGATCAGGGAAAGGATAATGTTTTCCGGTCCATGGTGCATCAGTTCTGTGATATCAAATAAATCCGTCGTAATACGGGACATCAGCTGCCCAACCTTCTGATCATCATAAAAGGAAAATGACAGCTTCTGAAAATGTGCAAAAATCTCCGCACGCATGTCATACTCGATTTTAGCGCCCATCACATGCCCCTGATTTGCAATAAAAAAACGGCTGTAACAGTCTACCGCCACCAGTGCGAATAACATAAGCGCAATCCAACGGATCTGTCCTAAAATCGCCTGCGGTTCCATATAGATTAATGTAGATGTCACATAACGGATCACAAGCGGGATCACAAGCGCGACCGCCGCAGATACCGTTGCAAAAAACATATCTGCCCAGAACACTCCCAGATACGGCTTATAATATGAAATCATCTTTTTCAGGTTTTTACTCATAGTATTCCTCCATTTCCAACTCTTTTATTTTATCTATCCTGTCCCAAAAGTCAAGAATATGTGCTATACTAAAAGAAGCACACAGTGACATTGAGACTGCCAAAGTGCGATCCAATGTCAAATACGATAAAAAGGAGTACATGTATGGATACAATCAAAAGCAAATACCATGAAACACTTGCTGCAACAGTGATCAAAAACCTTGAAAAACGCCAGATGGAAGGCTACTACTGCCCGACCGTAGAAGACGCAGAAAAACTTGCATTTTCATTCTTAAAAGATGGGCAGACCGTATCTTTCGGCGGCTCCATGACCTTAGAGGAGACCGGCATGCTGACAGCGCTCCGCCATGATCCTTCCATCCATCTGATCGACCGCTCAACCGCAAAAACACCAGATGAAACAAAAAAAATGTATCACGACGCTCTTTCCAGCGACGTATATTTTATGAGTACCAATGCAATCACAACCGGTGGCGAGCTTGTCAACATCGATGGAACCGGAAACCGTGTTGCCGCACTGATCTATGGTCCGGAAACTGTTGTTATTTTAGCTGGAATGAATAAAATTGCCGCAAATGTAGACGAGGCCCTGAGCCGTGTACATAATGTTGCCACAGCACAAAACTGTATCCGTCTTGACAAAAAAACACCTTGTGCCATAACCGGTGCCTGCGCAGACTGTCTTTCTCCGGACTGTATCTGTAATCAGGTTGTCATCACCAGAAGAAGTGGAATCAAAGGACGTATCAAAGTACTTTTGATTGGAGAATCTTTCGGTTATTAATTAAAAAAGAACCGTGAAAATATGAATTTTTCAGTTTGTTAACTGTTTTTCATATTTTACGGTTCCTTTTTTCGTATCTTTTCAAAATAATTTCTCATGGCTGCTATTTCTTTTTTGCAACCATTTTACAACCATACTCTTCGGTCTCCGGATTGCTGTTCTGCTTACGAACCACTTTATACTCATAACGCATTCCTGAATCAGTTACATCCATATAAAGCTGTAGCTGCATTCCAACGTCCAGACAGCCGGAAATTCCTTTAAACAGTACACCATTTGCGCTCATATTTTTGATGGTAACCGGTATCGGCTTCTGGAGCGTTATCATGTTATTTTTTATCCTGACACCTTCGATCTTGCCAGATGCTTCAATCTCATAACGCTCAAATTTTCTGCCTTTTTTCTGTTCTTCATCGTATAGCGCAATCGACATTTCGTTTGCGATCACCGCCCCCTGTACGGTACCTAAATAAGAATATATTTTGTTCTCCAGAAAAACAAGCAGTCCCACTGGTTCTTTCGGGCGATATGCCATCGCACTCGCCCGCACTTTGATGATATTTGTCAGCAGATTATGACCAAGAATTACCGTGTCTGCAAGTACACTGTTTTTTTTCTGTTCACGGATAATTACCCGGCAGTTTTTTAAATTAATCATAAAATATCATCTCCATTCTACTCATTTCGTATATTCTGTCTCTATCTTAAATTCGTATTTCATACATCTTTTCTCATATTATAAACATATTTATGCATTTCTGCAATACTATGCCCTTTGCTCCACGATATTTCTAAAGATTATCCACCTTACGAATAGACTTATTATCGCAATAAAATATATCTGGTAAATAACCTCACTCAGAGAAAAAAAAGACTACCACACATGCGGTAGTCTTTTTGCATTACAACTAATTATTAGTTGTATTTTCTTTTTCTAGCTGCTTCAGATTTTTTCTTACGTTTTACGCTTGGTTTCTCGTAGTGTTCTCTTTTACGAATCTCCTGCTGGATACCTGCTTTTGCGCAGTTTCTCTTGAAACGACGTAAAGCGCTATCTAAAGTCTCGTTTTCTTTTACAATTACACTAGACATTATCTCACACCTAACCTCCCTCCAGTTGCGTATTGTGCATATTCAACTGTTTGGGTAATATTTATTGCACTATATAGCATTATAACATATTTTCCCGGTTCGTCAACCTATTTTTGAAATAATTTCAGATTTTTATTTGAAATTATTTTACGGTAATCTGAACTTTAACAGTTTTCCCATTCGCTGTGACAAGAATGGTTGTCTTTCCTTTCCGAATGCCCCGGACAACACCTTTACTGTTTACTGTAGCGACTTTCTTGTTCTTAGACTGATATGTTATTTTTGTTTTTGGCATTGCAGTGGCTTTGATCGTCGCTTTTTTACCCTTTTTTATAGTAAGCGATGTCTTAGTCACATCCAATGTCTTTCCTGAAAATGAAACAACAGCAGGTGTATATTCCTTTTCTGATCTGTTAAGATAATACCAGCAACCACTGTTTTTTCCATTCTCATAATTTTGCTTTACAACTGATTTCTTATCTACAGTAAGTGTCACATCATCAACATAAATACTTCCCTTATATGCCTTATTAAAACCAGAGATGAACAGATGTCCATACACACTTCCCTTTGATGCAGAAATCCTGTCACAGTTATCCAATGATATTTTCACATTGACAACATAAAAATCACCATATTTTTTTACTTCTTTCGAATTCTTATCATAAGAATATCCTTCTTTCGAAGACTGTGCCATTCCGGCATATGTATCGCCATTTTTGCCTGTAAAAAAATTAACTGCAGGTTTTACCCATATTCTTCCAGTTTTCATATAAACGGCTGGCACATAAATTTTTGTCTGAAATACATAAGTCTTTCCAAAAGTAATTTTTTTATTGGAAATCAGGCTCTTTACATATATCCCGCTGTCATCTCCACTTGCTGCATTCCTGGCAAAATCAACATTTATCTCTAATGCTTTTGTTTTCGCAGCAGCGATTACTTCACTGCTTTCACCTGCAAAAATAAACGTAAACATCATTGCAAATGCCATAACCACAGCAATCATCTTTTCCTTTATTTTCATCTGCATTTTCTCTCCTCTGTATTAAACAAACATTTAACGCAGTTTAAAACGCTCTACAAGGCCCTCTAAGGAATCTGCTTCTGCAGAAAGTTCTTCACTGGTAGCAGATGTTTCTTCCGATGCTGCAGAGTTGCTCTGGATTGCGTCGCTGATTTGTTTCGTGCTGTCTTCGATCTCTTTTACAAAGGCTGCCTCACGATCAGATGCCGTACGGATCGTTGCTACCTCACCCACAATAGCATCCAGTTCGTTCAGAACATCCGTCAGAGATTCTGCCGTCTGCTGTGTCACCTGATTACCGTGTTCTACTTCATTCTGGTTCTCTGTCAAAAGCTGTTTTGACGTATCTGCAGAATTTGCACTGCTCTCAGCAAGCATACGGATCTGCTCTGCAACAACTGCAAATCCTTTTCCTGCCTCACCGGCTCTTGCTGCCTCAATAGATGCATTTAAGGACAACAGATTTGTCTGTGATGCAATACTCTCAATTTCTTCGATAACCTGTCCGATTTCCTTGGATGTCACGGAAATACGCTCCATTGCCTCTGTCAGTTCTGTCATCTTCTGCTGGCTTACCGCTGCTGTTGTTCCAACGTCTTTCGCTTTATCATGTACAATATCAATCGACTTACTTGTTCCAAGAATCTGTTCTGTGATTTCTGAAACGCTCTGTGCTAAAGAATCAACGGCCACTGCCTGATCCGTTGCATTTTTGGCAAGATCCTGTGCGCTGACTGCAAGCTGGTCGGATCCCTGTGCCACCTGATTCGAAGATTCACGGATTGATTTTAAAGCATCACTAACATGTTCTGTTGTTGCAATCAGTTTTGCATGCACCGTATCAAATTCTCCCACATAAGCATCCCTGCATCCGGATTTTACCGTATAATCACCTTTTGCAAATGCATCCAGAATATGATTAAGATCTCCTATAATCCGTTGCAGCGTAGTTGCTGTTTTGCGAAAATCTTCTGCAAGTTCTCCGATCTCATCCTCCGACTGATAAGCAATTTCAATATCAAGTTCTCCACCAGAGATTTTTTCTGCCACACTGCTTAGTTCCCTGACCGGTTCTACAATATAGTGTATCAGCATCTTAGCCCGTTTCAATGTTGCCAGAATACTGCAGACCGTTATAATCGCAAGCACAACAATACCTCCGGCAAGCACAAAATACTCTGTTGCAGACGGAACAATTTTTACTGCAAACATTAAAAATACTGCAAACGCCACGCTGACCACATATAAAACTATGATCATTTCAAAGCTTCCGTTTACCTTTTCTTTAATACTCTTATTTTTAAATTCCATTTCTTTATCCATCTTTTGCCTCCATAGCTAAAAAGCTGTCATCTTCCGTGATTCTTCAGTTGCGGGACAATCATGCTAAACAGCTTTTAGGAAAGCTGTGCCTCAAGTGCTGTTTTTGCCTCTGCGATCGCCTCCAAAATACCAGCCGGATTTTTGCCTCCCGCCTGTGCCATATTTGGACGTCCGCCGCCGCCACCGCCGACTTTGCCGGCAATGCTCTTGATCAGGTTTCCTGCATGCGCTCCCTGTTTCATTGCTGCATCCGTTGCCATAACGATCAGATTTACTTTTCCTTCACAGGAAGAAGCAAGTACGATCACACCTTCACCAAGCTGTTCTTTTAACTGGTCTCCAAGATCACGCAGACCGTTCATATCTACACCGTCTACGGCAGAAGCAAGTAATTTCACACCTTTTACTTCCACAATCTGATCCATGACATCTCCAAGCGCCTCTTTTGCTGCTTTGCTCTTTAAGGACTCGTTTTCGCTGGTCAGTGCTTTGATCTCTGCCTGCATATGCTCGATTTTCTCTGTTAATGTCGCCGGTGTTGCCTTTGCCGCTTTCGCTGCCTCTAAAAGTTCTTTCTCTAAATTGCGATAGTAAGCAAATACGTTGTCTCCGGTCAGTGCCTCGATTCTGCGGACGCCTGCTGCAACACCATTTTCAGAGATAATCTTGAATGCTGCTATTTCGGATGTATTCTTTACATGAGTACCACCACAGAATTCTTTGGAAAAATCTCCCATGGATACCACACGGACAGTCTCACCGTATTTTTCGCCAAATAACGCCATGGCTCCTGTCTTTTTCGCCTCATCTACAGTCATCACATCTGTGCGTACCGGAATTGCCTCTGCGATCTTATCATTGACGATCTTTTCTACTTTTTCAAGTTCCTCCGGTGTCATGGCTGCAAAATGACTGAAATCGAAACGGGTACGCTCGCCATCCTGATAGGAACCTGCCTGCTCTACGTGGGTTCCTAATACTTCACGCAATGCTTTCTGCAGTAAATGTGTTGCGGAATGGTTCTTACAGATCTTTGCACGGAGTGCTGCATCTACCGAAAGATCTGCCTCATCTCCTGTTTTCATCATACCGGAGATCATCTTTCCGACATGTCCTACTTTTCCGCCAAGTAATTTGATCGTATCCTCTACCTGGAATTCTCCGGCTGCAGTGCGGATGATACCCTTATCTCCCTGCTGTCCACCCATGGTAGCATAGAATGGAGTCTGTTCTACGATCACGGTTCCAACCTCTCCATCAGATAATGCCTCAACGATCTCCGTCTCTGTGGTAAGTACGGTAATTTTTGACTTGCAGTTTAAGGAATCATAGCCTACAAACTCTGTGGTAACAGAAGGATCGACAGACTCATATACTGTCTCATCAGCGCCCATGTAGTTTGTCACTTTGCGGGCTTTTCTCGCTGTGGTACGCTGTACTTCCATCGCCTTTTTGAATCCCTCTTCATCGACAGAAAATCCTTTTTCTTCGAGGATCTCCTGTGTCAGATCCATCGGGAATCCATAAGTATCATAAAGTTTAAATGCATTCTCACCGGAAAGAACCTTTACGCCGTCTGCTTCCATCTGTTTTTCCATATCAGAAAGGATGGAAAGTCCCTGATCGATCGTTTTTCCAAATTTTTCTTCTTCCTGGGATAATACTTTAAAGATAAAATCTTTTTTCTCTTCAAGTTCCGGATAACCATCCTTGCTCTCATTGATTACGGTAGCAGCCAGTTTCGCCATGAAGATACCGTCAATACCGAGCATTCTTCCGTGTCTTGCCGCGCGGCGGATGATACGGCGGAGTACATAGCCGCGTCCCTCATTTGAAGGCATGATACCATCTGAGATCATAAACGTTGCAGAACGGATATGATCGGTAATCAGACGGATGGACACATCATCTAATGCATCTACCTGATACTTTTTGCCGGACATCTCACATACCTTGTCGCGGATCGCTTTCATGGTATCAATATCAAATACGGAATCTACATCCTGCATCACAACAGCCAGACGCTCTAATCCCATACCGGTATCAATGTTTTTCTGCGCAAGCTCTGTGTAACCGCCCTTACCGTCACCCTCGAACTGGGTAAATACGTTGTTCCATACCTCCATGAAACGGTCACAGTCACAGCCTACTTTACAGTCTGGTCTGCCGCAGCCATATTTCTCTCCACGGTCATAATAGATCTCTGAACAAGGACCGCAAGGACCAGCGCCATGCTCCCAGAAGTTATCACATTCTCCGGTCTCCGGATCACGGTAAAATCTTGTGATCCTCTCTGCCGGAACACCTACTTCTTTGTTCCAGATCTCGAATGCCTCATCATCTTCCCCATAAATAGACGGATACAGTCTGTCCTCCTCAAGGCCGAGAACCTGTGTCAAAAACTCCCATGACCAGTGGATTGCTTCATGTTTAAAGTAATCACCAAATGAGAAATTGCCAAGCATCTCAAAAAATGTCAGGTGACGTGCTGTCTTACCGACATTCTCAATATCGCCGGTACGGATACATTTCTGACATGTGGTCACTCTTCTCCTCGGCGGTATTTCCTGACCTGTGAAATATGGCTTAAGCGGTGCCATACCTGCATTGATCAATAGTAAACTGTTATCATTGTGTGGTACCAATGAAAAACTCTTCATCGCAAGATGTCCCTTGCTCTCAAAAAACTCAAGATACATTCTGCGCAATTCATTTTCTCCATAAAACTTCTTCACGACAAGTTCCTCCAACGTTGTATAAATTATTTCATGCCCTGTCTTTTTGCAGGGTCACGACGGCATTATTCTTTTCCGGCATTTCCGGAAGCTGCAGTGTCTTTTTTCGCTTTGCTTTTCTCTGCCCATTTTCTGCCGGCAAATACTCCAGCAACTGCAACAGCTGCAAGAATTACCATTATTAACACATAATGTACAAACCATCCAAATACTGCCATAAATACCCCTGCCTTTCTATCTTCTATAACTTATTCAGTATAACGCACTTTTTTCCTATGAGTCAAGCGTTAACATGTTACTATTCACTCGTACCTCGTTCCAGTAACGGATTTTGCCGATGCTTCGCATTCCAAATCGGCAAAATCTGCTGCCACCACTGTATCATACGGCATTTTCAGTTCAGAAAATGCCTGCCTGTGAACAGTAGCGTTAACACTACTGTTCCTCAATCAGGAAAACCTGATTTTCATGTGTGATTTCCACCACACGCTCCGCCATCCCCGGATTCCATATTTTATTTTTATAAACCGGGATGTGGGAATAATCCTGCCACATATGCATCGGGAACACATATTCCGCGGATGTGGTCTCCAAAAAATAATCCATGCCGAGTTCCTGATCTGCGCCCTGTCGCGGATCCATCGGAACAAATGCAAGATTGATTGGTTTTCCCGCCAGTTTTTTGATCTGTGTCCGGTATTCCCTGCGCATCCTGCCGTTGATCAGATCTCCCGCCCCTTCCCATGTCCAGTCATTCAAATCTCCTGCATGGAAAAAAGTTGCCCCTCGTGTTTCCACATAAAATGCAACACCTGCATCCGTTGACCGCAGTGTCTCGATCTTCACATCATCCACCTGATATTTTTCGCCTGCCGAAACATAAGTGATCTTCTCTCTGATATCATCCGGGAATCCATGTTTCTGTAAAAAATGCGGGCTCATTTTACAGTCTTTTGAAAGTATATAGTGGATATTTTTATATTTTTCTGTCCAGTGCAGCACATCCATATCAAAATGATCCTGATGTTTATGACTTGCAAACACATAGACTGGTGTGTCCGGCTCGTATTCCGGAATCACACCGCAAAATGTGTATCCTTTGATGCGGTCTCCTGCAAACCAGTCAAAGATCAGCACCTTCTCATCCACTTCCACCAGAAAACAGCTGTGATGTATAAATATTACCTGCATAATTCTCCTTCTGTTATTTCATACGGCGGATGATCTCATTTGCACGGCGGTAAATATCTGCCGGATCAAATCCGATGTCAAATTTCTGGTCTTCATATAAAACTTTTCCATTTACCATAGTCAGTTTTACATTCTGCTTGCTTCCGCTGTATACAAGATTTTTCACGATATTATTTTCCGGCTGCATGTTCGGCTGGTTCAGATCGATCATGACAAGGTCTGCTTTTTTGCCAACCGCAAGACTGTCACAGTCAAATAACTGCATGGCATGTGCACCGCCTGTGGTTGCCATATATAAGATCTCATCGGCGCTGACGCACTCCGCATCCATTTCACGCACCTTTGCAAGTGCAGAAGTCAAAAACATCTCACGGAACATATCCAAGCAGTTGTTGCTTGCCGGGCCATCGGTTCCGATCGCCATGGAGATTCCCTCATCCACAAAACGTTTGGTCGGACAGATACCAGAAGCAAGTTTTAAGTTGGAAGCCGGGTTTGTCACTGCTGTCAGTTTTTTCTTCTTGTAAATTTCAAAATCAGCATCCTCAAACCATACACAGTGGTAACCGCCGCCGCCGTACTCGTACATACCAAGTGCATCCGTAAGCTGTGTCGGTGTCATACCCCAGCGCTCTTTGCACTCTGCCACTTCCAGTTTTGTTTCGGAATTGTGCAGCCATACCGGGGATTTTAATTTCTGTGCCAGTTTTGCCACGCCCTCCATCAGTTCTTTTGATGTCGTGTATTCTGCATGAAATCCCACGATAAAGCTTGTCAGGTCGCTCATCTCATTGACAATGTGATAATTTTCCTCCATCAACTCTACCGTGCCGCCAAAGTTGTTTAATCCGCTGGTCTGAACGGTACGGAATCCGGTATCTACCGATGCCTTTGCATCGATCGGCGGGAAGAAGTACATATCAAAGTTGGACGTAATACCGCTGGTTAAATATTCCATAATTCCAAGGATGTTAAGCCAGTATACATCATCTTCGGTAAGCTGTCCTTCTTTTGGGAATACCTGTTTGTTCAGCCAGTCCTGCAGTGGAAGGTCGTCCGCATAGGAACGCAAAAATGTCATTGCCGTGTGGGTGTGCGCATCTTTAAATCCCGGCATTAAAAGGTTGCCTTTTGCGTCAATCTCGCGCTCCCATACCAAAACTTCACCGTTTTTGCAGACAGCATCCACGCCTGTCTTACCGTCCCCGATGTAGCAGATTTCTTTTCCTTTTACCCAGAGTTCGCCTTCGGTGATCTGGAATTTGTGGTTTTCTGCCGGAACTAATATTTTTGCGTTGTAGAAACGTATGTTCATTGTTTTTCCTCTTTTCTTTTTGTGTTTTTCGTTCAGTGGATCAAAAAGTGTGACCGCCGTTTTTGATCTACTGAGTTGTAGTAACTTTAATTCTGCTGTGCTCCGATCGCTTTGATCGTTTCAGTTACGAGCGCCTTAAATTTCGGGGCAACGGCGTCAGCCGTCTCCTGAACTTCTGCGTGTGAGAGCGGAATTGATGAGATGCCGCTCGCAAGGTTGGAGATACAGGAGATTCCAAGCACTTTCATTCCCATGTGTTTTGCAGCGATCGCCTCACAGGCAGTACTCATGCCGACGGCGTCAGCACCTAAAGTGCGGCACATGGCGACTTCATGCGGTGTCTCAAACTGCGGTCCGGAGAGTTGGATGTAAGTGCCCTCTTTGATGCGGATCTCAAGTGCTGATGCTGCACGTTTTACAATATCCTGCAGATCTAAGTCATAGATCTGGCTCATATCCGGGAAACGCACACCAAGTTCCTCAATGTTGGCTCCACGGAGCGGTGATGGCACAAAACTTGCAATCTGGTCTTTGATCAGCATGAAATCCCCGGCATGCATGCCAAGCTGGATGCCACCTGCTGCATTGGTGAGAAACAGAACTTCTGCGCCCATCATTTTCATCAGCCTCGTCGGCAAAACAACATCGCTCATCTCATATCCCTCATAATAATGCACACGCCCCTGCATGCACACGACCGGGACATCATCCACATATCCGAAGATAAATCTGCCCTTATGTCCCGGAACCGTCGACACTGGAAATCCTTCAATGTCATGGTAATCTAACGTATCCACCACGCGGATATCATCCGCATAGTCGCCAAGACCAGAGCCTAAAATCAATGCCACCTTAGGAGTAAAATCAATCTTTGCTTTATAGCTGTCATAGCATTTTAATAATTTTTCGTATGCCGGATTCATAATCATCCTCCATTCTTCTCCTTGTCCTATATTCTGTCAATTCCGGCTTCTCCGGAACTTCTCCCTTCTTGTCTTTCAAAAACAGCTGATGCTTCCTTACTTCATTTTTTCATAATTGAAAATTCTTTACAACACTGTCATTTTCGATTATAACAGAAGAAATCATAAAATCCAATCTCCATCCTAAACAAAAGCTGATTTTCCCCGATATATTTTGTAAGAATACATCACAGGCTATACTTTTCATATGCACGGAAACACAGTGCAGGAATGGAGAATTTTATGACTCAGTTCAATCTTTCCGGTTTAAAAAAGATTTTAAACCCATCTTCCGGCAAAAGGAATGTGGTCGATCAGATTACAGACCGTTTATCCAAATCTTCCATCGGTCTTTCTTCCGGTGATGATACTTTAAATGCAGTCAGTTTTTCCGGCATGGATGCCTTTGACCTGACGCAGAACATCTCCGAGCTTTTAAGCCCCGCCTGCGGTATGACCGAAGAAGAAAAGCAGGCAGAATTAGCCAGAATCCAGGCAAAATTAAAAAGTGGGAAAAAACTGACCGAAGAAGAAATGCGTTTTCTTCAGGCAGTAGATCCCCAGCTCTATATGCAGGCAGCCAGAATCCAGGCGATGCGCGACTCTCTCGAACAGCAGTTAGAACACTGCAAAAGCAAGGAAGAAGCTGCCAAAGTATTTTCGGACACCATGTCGATGGTAAGCGACAAAGATCCCATGAAAGAATACATTGTCGCTGCTTATCAGGATGCCTACAACGAATTTCAAAAAAGCGGGAAATACCAGCATCTCCCGCAAAAATCATCAGATGATGATAAATCTGATTCTTTAGTCGCACTCGATAAAACGACCGATTTTCTCACCAACAGCACCGATCACCGGTCCGAGCGTAAATCCCATCAGGATCGTTACGATTCCGATCTTGCCACCGAATAAAAATGCGATCACAATAACGGTAAAATCAAATGCCATACGGATCAGACGGAACGGTACCTTCGGCATCCATTTTGCAATGATAAATGCAATCGCGTCATAAGGTGCTGTTCCTAATTTTACATCCATATATACGGCCGCTGATACAACAAATATCGCCAGTGCCGGGATCAGCACCAGAATACGCACTGCCATCGAATCAAACAGTCCTGCCGGTAAGATCTTATCCCATACCCAGGAAAAAAACTGCAGTGAATATCCAACTAAAAACATATTGGCAAGTGTTCCAAATCCGATATTTTCCCTGCCAAGCAAAATGACAAAGACAAATATGATCGTATTGAGCAGTGCCTGCCAATTTCCGATTCCCATTCCAATTTTTTCCGAAATAGCAAGATTCATGCTGGTACAGGGATCTGTTCCAAGATCCACAAGCACCAGCAACGACAGTGCAAATCCCATCACAATTACGGACAGGATCACAGCAGTCAGCCTTACCCCAAAATTCTTTTTCTGATACATTCCCTGAATAAATTTTTTCATCTGTTTTTCTCTTTTCTTTTTAAGGTTACTTATTTTTGATTTTACGTTTGTTTTCGCAATACTACCGCATCAAATGATAATGCATACCATACCACCAGTATTATCATTTACAATTTTCTGCATTGTATCCTGCAATTTCATCTGACATTCATCATCCATCATTGCGATCTTGTTACGGATTCCATCCTCCATCAGTTCTCCAACCGATTTGCCGAAAATATTTGTTTCCCATGCACCCTCTTCGCTCTGCTGTCCCTGTTTGATGTAAGAGATCAGATCATTTGCCTGCTCCTCGCTGCCGACAATTGGAGCGATCTCGGTCTCAATATTTGCACGGATCATATGGATCGACGGCGATACCGCTTTCATTTTGACGCCAAATTTATTGCCATGCCGGATCAGCGCCGGCTCTTCCATTTTGATATCGGAAAGTCCCGGACTCACAACGCCATAACCTTTTACCTGAACCGCTTCAAAAGCATCTGACACTTTTTCATAAGCCTCTTTCTGCCCTGCCATCTCTTTTATCATGGAGATCAGCTCATATTCACCTGCGATCGGCACACCAGTCAGTTCACTTATATTTTCATAATAATATTTATCGTCTAAATCCATCCGCACCACCACGCGCCCGGTCGCAAGATCCGTCTCGTCGATCTTGATCTGCGAAACATACTGCTCCGGTGTAAAGGAAAGTGCTCTTACATCTCCCGTTTTATGCATACTGTCTAAAATCCCGGATGCAGTTTTAATGATTTCCGCTTTCATCGGATGCTCCGGCTTTAGCATTTCCGTCCATTTTGGAATAAAAAATTCGACACGCGTCACTGGAAATTCACAGAGGATATTCTCTAAAATGCGGACAATATCATCTTTCCGCAGCTGCTCACAGTTGACCGGCAAAACGGCAGTCTGATATTTTTCTTTCAGTTCGGCTGCAAGTTCCATCGTCTCATCACTGTACGGTTTTTGTGAATTTAACAGAATGACATATGGTTTTGCGATCGCATTCAGTTCCTCCACCGTCTGTTCTTCCGCTTTTACATATGCATTTCGCGGCAGTTCCCCGATCGTGCCATCGGTCGTCACAACGATTCCGATCGTTGCATGATCCCGGATCACTTTCTGAGTACCGATCGACGCAGCTGTCGTAAATGGAATTTCCTGCTCCGACCATGGTGTTTTTACCATGCGGCTTTCATTTCCTTCCATATGACCGGATGCTCCCTCCACCATAAACCCGACACAATCGATCAGACGCACCTTTATCTTCGGCTGTGCGGCAGATCCCTGTATTGCAGTCCCCGGCAGTACAGACTGCGAAAGTGCCGGCTGTGGCATGCCGGCACTGCTCCCCGGCAGTTCCGGCAAAATGATCTCTGCCGCCTCCTGCGGGATAAATTTCGGTTCCGTTGTCATGATCGTTTTCCCAGCCGCGGATTGTGGCAACTCGTCTATAGTGCGCTCCCGCGCATGCTCATCCTCCATAAACGGAAGCACCATAAGATCCATAAACCGTTTAATAAATGTGGACTTTCCGGTTCGCACCGGCCCCACAACTCCTATGTAGATCTCTCCATTGGTACGGGTATTGATATCCCGGTATAAGTCAAATTCCCTGTTATCACTGAAATGTTCCATCAGATATTCTCCTCCATATGTTGTAACATTTTATGAAGAAGAACGCCTGTTTATGACGGCAGTGTCCGCAATTTCATTATTTTAACACGCGAAGTTTTCCCGGCAGACAGTGGAAATGAACTTCCGTCACTTCCCCACAGTACTCCCCGTCTGCATGGACAACCATCGGACGGCTTAAACGGATCGTACAGTCTTTGGCATCCGTCACAGAAAATCCATGGATAGATGTATGCTTTGCCGCCACTAAAAACGGCAGACACAGAAATGTTCTCCACTTCGGGATCCCCGCTGCTTCACAGAATGATAATTTCCCGTCACAGGCGGATGCTGCCGGAGCCATCGGCACACCGCCTCCCTCAGCTTTAAAATTCATCGCAGCCGTAAAGATCATTCTTTTTTTCTGTAAACCTTCCTCCCGGTCAAAAAAGATCTCTGCATCCGCGGTCTGCATCGTAAATAATGACTGCACGGTCAGTACCAGATACGTCAGTTTTCCAAGCCGGATTTTATTCAGGATATCTTTGATCGTTGATTTTAATGCTTTTTTACAGACTAACGCATCCAGTCCAATCCCCGCGCTGATGGCAAACAGTCTTTTTTTCTCCCCAAAGTTCACCTCTCCCAAATCCATACACCAGGTATCCTCACGCGATTTTTTCATCGCATTTAAAATATGTATGGCACCGTTTTTCGGATCCTTCGAGAGTGACAATCCTCTGGCAAGATCATTGCCGGAACCGGTCGGGATCACGCCGAAACGTACCTTTTCAAAATCCGTGATCCCATTGATCACCTCATTTGCCGTTCCATCCCCACCGACTGCGACCAGGCAGATATCATTGTCATCCATGGCACAGATCTCTGCAGCGAGTTTACCGGCATGTCCACGGTACTCCGATACAAATGCCTGATAGGAAACGTTTCTCACCTTAATCACTTCCTCGATCTCTTTCCAGATCTGCTTTGCGTTCCCACTTTTTGACTTTTCATTGACAATAAAATATAGCATGTATCCCCCCATATAAGCTTTCGATTATTTGTTATTTTAAAACATTTTCCGACAAAAAGGAACCCATAATATAAAAAGGAGGATTCTAACCTGTGACCGGTCAGAATCCCCCCTCTAAACTTCTGTTTTTCATGCCATCAGACCTGTATGCGGTCTGTTATTTTTCCTCTGCGGATACTTTCTTCTCCTCCGCTTCGGTTTCTTCTTCCTCTTCCTGATCTTTGTTTAAACGTCCATACATCTCCATATATTTATAGAGACGTTTTGCAAGTTTTCCGGTGATCTGGTCTGAAGTTGCTCTCCACTCCCAGTTACCGCCGAGTGTGGACGGTGTATTCATACGTCCCTCGGAACCGATTCCGATCAGATCCTGCATCGGAACGATCGCCATATCTCCGACTGATGCCCATGCAGCGCGCATCATACCCCAGTTAAAACCTTCTTCCTCCGTGAGATTTAAGTACTCTTTTGCAAATTTGACACTTGCCTTCGGAGCCGTCTTCATCCAACCCATCAACGTATCATTGTCATGTGTTCCGGTATAAACAACACAGTGTTTCTCATAATTGTGCGGCAGATAGTCGCTGCCCTCTCTTGAATCAAATGCGAACTGGATGACCTTCATTCCCGGGAATCCGGAATCTTTTACCAGTTTTAAAACGGAAGGTGTAAGGAAACCAAGATCCTCCACGATGATATTTAACTTTCCGAGTTTTTTCTCCATCGTACGGAACAGATCCATGCCAGGACCTTTTCTCCACTCACCATTTCTCGCCGTATCATCTTTTGCCGGGATCGCATAGTAAGAATCGAAACCGCGGAAATGATCGATACGGACGATATCGTATAATTTTGACATCGCTTTTACACGCTTCGTCCACCAGCTGTAACCGTCTTTTTTCATAGCATCCCAGCGGAATAACGGATTGCCCCAGAGCTGTCCGTCTGCCGAGAATGCATCCGGCGGGCAGCCTGCTACATCGATCGGATTTAACTCCTCATCGAGATAAAACTGTCCCGGATTTGCCCAGACATCAGCACTGTCTCCGGCAACATAGATCGGCACGTCACCGATGATCTCAATGCCAAGATCATTGACATACGCTTTTAAATCCCACCACTGTTTAAAGAACAGATACTGTAACATTTTATAAAACGCAATATCTTCTGCATAGGTAACCCGCGCTTCTTTTAAGGCTTCCGTTTTTCTGGTTTTTAAGTCTTTTTCCCACTCAAACCATGCAACACCGCCGTTAGCATCTTTTAATGCCATAAAAAGTGCATATTCATCCAACCACTCTGCTTCATCCTTGCAGAATGCTGCAAAATCTTCCGGCTCATTTTTCCTGAACCTGTCATATGCTTTCTTTAACAAAGGATAACGTGAGACATACATCTGACCATAATCCACATACTGCGGATTGGTTCCCCACGAAAATGATTCACATTCTTTTTTTGTCAGTAATTTTTCTTTGCAAAGATATTCTAAATCAATAAAATAAGGATTACCTGCAAAGCTGGAAAAAGACTGATACGGGGAATCTCCGTAGCTGGTCGGACAGATTGGCAGGATCTGCCAGTATTTCTGACCTGCCTTTTTCAAAAAATCTGCAAATTTTCTTGCTTCTTTTCCCATAGTACCGATTCCGTAAGGAGACGGCAGGGAAGATATGTGCATCAGCACACCGCTGGTCCTCATAATATTTGTTCCTCCTACTATCTATATGTGTTACCTGATTTTTTGAATACTCTCTCCACTCGCCAGTTCAAACGGGACGATCTCATGGATCTGACTCCTTTTTAACTCAATCTGTCCAAACAGGATCTCAACACTTCTGGTTGCAAGCGTCTGATACTGCTGTTTGATCGTTGCAAGTTTTGGATTGTAATATTCTGCCAGTGCAGTTCCGTCAAATCCGATAACCGACACATCCTCCGGCACACGGTATTCTAAATCCCGCAATGCACGGATCGCACCGATCGCCATGACATCTGACATAGCAAACACCGCTGTGATATCCGGGCATCGTGCGATCAGACGTTTCATCGCACGATATGCACTGTCATAGGAAAATCGTGCTTTTTCGTAACTTTTCTCTGGCACAAACACCATATCATGCTCAAGAAAGCTCTGCTGACAGCCAATAAACCGCTGATGACTGGTGTATGATTTTTCAATATCACCACCTAAAATACCGATTTTTGTATGCCCTGCATCAAATAACGCATCCACTGCACATTTTGCAGCGGCAATATCGTCTGTCGCAACAGAAGAAAGGTTTGGAAAATCCATCTGGTCTGCAAGGTTTGTCACAAGCACACACGGCACATCGACCTGCGCAAATTCTTTTTTGAAATACTCCGGATTACCTCCTAAAAAGAGCAGTCCAAGCGGCTTTCTCTCCCTGCAGAGGAGAACTGCCTGCTCCACCTCATCTGCATCCTCATCTAAATAGGATACGATCAGCGTATAGTCTGTATTTTCAATCATACACTGGATTTCTTCCACGATGCTGGCAAAAAGCATATTTTGGATACCTTTTACCAGCACACCAATGGATTTGGAATTACTCTGTTTTAGATGTTTCGCATTATTGTTTGGCACAAAATTATACGCTGCGACTACTTTTTCGATTTTCTTTTTTGCATTCGGACTGACATCATTTCTGTGATTCAGCACACGTGACACGGTACTGACGGAATATCCTGATTCCCTGGCTATGTCTTTTATCGTAACCATATTTTTCATTCCTGTCTACTATTTTTTCGTATTTTTTCGTGAAATTTGAATTTTTGTCAAATTTCAACAAAAAATATACATTTCTTAATAAGATATCAGCCTTTTACCGCTCCTGCAACTACTCCTTCAATAATATATTTCTGACAGATTCCATAAAAAATGATGATCGGGATGATTGCGAGTACCAGCATCGCCATCATGGTACCCCAGTCTACCGCACCGTAACCGCCTTTTAAATACTGGATTACAATCGGGATTGTCTTATATTTTTTCAGGTCAAGTACCAGATACGGCAGCAGATAATCATTCCAGATCCACATTGCCTGTAAGATTGCAACCGTGATAACCGTCGGTTTCATGATTGGGAATACGACCTGGAAGAAGGTCTGGATCGGTGTACAGCCATCGATCATGGCGGCCTCCTCGATCTCTAACGGAATGCTCTTTACAAATCCACAGAACATAAATACCGCAAGCCCTGCTCCAAATCCCAGATATACTAATATAATACCGATCGGGTTGCTCAAATGCATCATGTTTGCCAGCTTAGATAACGGGAACATTACCATCTGGAACGGCACGATCATGGAGAAAAGACATAACATGTAAAGTGCCATGGTAAATTTATTATGTACTCTGGTGATAAACCATGCACACATGGATGTGCAGAATATGATCACTGCCACGGAACCTACCGTGATAATAACCGAGTTACCGAACGCTGCAAAGAAATTCGTCTTCTCAATTCCCTTTACAAAGTTTGTCATACCGAAGAAAGAACGCTCATCCGGAAATGCAAAAGGACTTTTCATAATAAATCCTTTTTTCTTTAACGAGTTGATCAGCACCAAAAAAATCGGATACAGATAAAATACAGCTAAAATGCTGAAAAACAGTGTCAGTATCCATCCGTGTTTTGCACGCCTTACTGCACTTACCTGATTGTCTGTCTGTTTTGCCATTACTGCTGTACCTCCTTACTTCTGGTCAGACGGTTCTGTGCCAGTGCGATAACTGCCACTATGATAAAGAAGATCACCGCTTTCGCCTGTCCGACACCTTCCCATCCATTTCTTCCATAAAATGTATCAAAGATATTTAACGCAAGCATCTGTGAATTATTTGACGGCTCTCCTGCTGTCAATGCAAGGTTCTGGTCGAACAGCTTAAAGGAGTTCGTCAGTGTCAGGAATGTACAGATCGTGATGGATGGCATAACCATCGGAATCGTTACTTTCTTTAACAGCTGCCAGCTGTTTGCACCATCCATCTTTGCCGCCTCGATCAGTTCACCCGGAATGTTCTGGATACCCGCAATATAAATGATCATCATATAACCGATCTGCTGCCAGTTCATCAAAACGATCAGTCCCCAGAAACCATATGAGGAAGAATAGGTCAATGTTTTTCCGAAGTTTGCCAGAATTCCGTTTAAAAGGATCTGCCAGATATATCCTAAAACGATACCTCCGATCAGGTTTGGCATAAAAAATACGGTCCGGAACACATTTGTTCCCCTAATTCCCTTTGTTAAAAGCATCGCTATGGTAAATGCAAATACATTGATTGTAATCACTGATACCACTGTAAATAATGCGGTATACCACAGCGCATGTACAAATGTTGGATCGGTAAATACACGCAGGTAATTTTTCAGTCCAACAAAGGACGCATCCGTTACTGTGGTAAATTCACAAAATGATAAATAGATACCCATAAGAAAAGGAACTATAAAACCTATGGTAAATGCCACTAAAGTCGGGAGCGCAAAAATTGGAAAATATTTTTTTATTGATTTCTCCATAGTCTTTAACCTCTCATAAATCCGTTCAATCTCTAAATACAGTTCTTTCAGAAAATTTCCGTTATATATGGTTTGTGCGGTATCGGCACAGATACCGCACAAATTTACTATTTTCTAAAAGAGAAATTATTATTTTACTGTCCGTTTGCTGCTGCATACTCAGTTGCCCAGCCGTCTACGAATGCGCTTACAACTGCATCCCAGTCACCGGTACCCTGTGCATACTCAAGTAATGCGGAGCCAACGCCATCTTTCCATGTCTCAGAAGGAATGGTTGAGAAGTTCCATGAAACAGGAGTCTTGCCATCTGCAATATACTGGTTTGCATCCTGAATGAATACGTTGTCAGCTACATAGTCACCGGTAAATGTTAAGAATGGTGTTGTGAATCCCATTGCATGCGCCATGGAGTCACGTCCTTCATCCGAATTAATTACCCAGCTTAAGAAATCAAGTGTTGCCTGGATATCTTCCTCCGAAGCCTGTTTGTTTACACACCAGTAGTTTTCGGAACCTGTGCAGAGTCCCTGATTTTCTTCACCAGGAGCACCAATGTAAATCGGCATCATGCCCATATCATCTGCTGTTACTAAATATCCATTATCCTCGTTTGTCAGATTGCCGTACTCCCATGTACCATTCTGATAGAATACTGCTTCTTCCATACCGAACTCTGACTCAGCTTCATCACCTGTCTTGCTGGAGAGGACACCTGGTTCACAGGTAGAATCTGTGATGTATAAATCCCAGATTTGTTTATAATTGTCAAGGTATGTTCCCTCAATCGCATCTGTGCTTGTGATGCCTTTGTCTTTGTATTCATAGTAAATTGGAAGATTTGCAAGATGTGTCTTAAATCTCCAGTCAGAAGATCCATCCATACCTGCAGATGTAAATGCACCCTGAAGATCGTATCCGAACTGGCTGTTGATCTCATCTTTTCTCGCCTGAATATCATCTGCCACTGCTTTTAATTTATCAAAGCTGTTGATCTCATCCGGAGAAGAAATCACTGCGTTATCCATGGTACAGTAATCATTTAAAATCTTCTTATTGTAAATGAGACCGTATGTCTCGAGCACATATGCGACACCGGAAACCTCACCAGCGTCATTCTTTAATGCAAAATCTTCACTGGAAAGCTGTTTGCAGATCTCGCTGTCGGATAAGTCATAGCAGTAATCTTTCCAGTTTGCAAGTCCTACCGGTCCATTTACCTGAAATAATGTAGGAGCTTCGCTCTTTGCCATTTCAGATTTTAATGTCTGCTCATATGTACCGTCTGCTGCAGTAATAACTGTTACCGGCACACCCGTCTGCTCTGTATAGATACCTGCTAAATCCTGCCATGCTTGATCCTGCTCCGGTTTGAAGTTCAGATAATATACAGAACCGCTTCCTGATGCACTGTCTGCAGTCTTTTCTGCATCAGATGCCTCGGTTGTCTTTGCAGCCTCTTCTGTCTTTGCAGCCTCTTCTGTCTTGTTTCCTGCATTTGCTGTTCCGGAAGTATTCCCCGCATTTCCGTTACCACATCCTGCAAACATGGTTGCTAACATAGCGGATGCTAACATCACTGATAAAACTTTTCTTTTCATATTTTTTACCCTCCTGAAATTGTGTATGGTATCTTATGGAACGTTTCCGGTATTGTTTACGGTAATGCTACCGGTAACGTTTTCATTTGATGGTTAAATTATAAGACACTCTTTGCAAAAGCGCAAGACTCTTTTGACATTTTCAATGTTTTATCCAAATATTGCATCCGTTTTTTGTGCACATTGCACTTGTTACTGATTTATATTGTAAAAAAAGCTGGAAAATGCTAAGATTTTGTTAGAAATTTAAACTTATAAGTTTATGAAAATGGAGTTTACAGATATGAAAGAAATCATCAGACATAAAATAAAACACAATTTAAAACGCATTGAAACTTCTATTAAATGGGTTCTGTTTGCAATTATCTCCGGTGTTGTTGCCGGAGGCGCCGGAACATTATTTTATTTTGGCATGACGTTAGTCACACTGATCCGCACCAAACATCCATGGCTGATCTTTCTGCTTCCTTTTGGCGGTCTTGTGATCGTCGGCTGTTACCGTCTGCTTCACGACGAGCATGACACCGGTACCAATCTCGTGATTTCTGCGATCCATTCCGACGATAATCTGCCGCTAAAAATGGCACCACTGATCTTTATTTCCACACTGATCACCCATTTGTTTGGCGGATCTGCAGGCCGTGAGGGTGCTGCTTTGCAGCTTGGCGGAAGCATCGGTAACGGAATTGGTAAACTGTTTCATTTTGACGACAAGGACAAGCATATTATGATCATGTGCGGCATGAGTGCCTGTTTCTCCGCATTGTTTGGCACACCTATGGCTGCTGCTATTTTCTCCATGGAAGTTGTAAGTGTCGGCATCATGTATTACGCTGCACTGGTTCCATGCGTAATCTCTTCCCTTGTTGCGCATGGGATTGCCGTTTCTTTCGGAATTTCGCAGGAACTTTTTCTCATTGATTCGATTCCCTCCTTCGGAATCGGCAACGCCGTCCGCATCTCCGTGCTGGCAATTCTCTGCGCCGGTATCAGTATCCTGTTCTGCGTGATGCTGCACCAGTCCGAAGCGCTTTATAAACATTTTTTCAAGAATCCTTATGTAAAGGTTTTCGTTGGTGGATGTATCGTGATCGTGCTGACACTGCTTGTCGGTAACCAGAATTACAACGGAACAGGCGTCAATATCATCGCACAGTGCATCGACGGCACCGTGCGCCCGGAAGCATTTTTACTGAAAATGATCTTTACAGCTGCCACGCTTGGCGCCGGCTACAAAGGCGGCGAGATCGTGCCTTCGTTTTTCACGGGTGCAGCGTTTGGATGTCTGTTCGGAAACCTGCTCGGCTTTTCGCCTGCACTCTGCACCGCTGTCGGCATGGCTGCTGTATTCTGCGGTGTAACTAACTGTCCGATCACTTCTCTTTTGATCAGTTTTGAGCTGTTCGGTTATGACGGAATGCCATACTTTTTACTGGCAGTTGCTTTCAGCTACATGCTTTCCGGTTATTTCGGACTCTACCACAGCCAGAAGATCATTTACTCAAAGTATAAGACGAATTATATTAACAAGAAAACGGAATAAAATATTGATTTCCCTTGTCAGGCATATTTTTCATACTGTCTATCCAGGAAAGAACCCTGTTAAGCAAAAGACTTCAGCATACTTATGCTGAAGTCTCTATACTGATACTAATATACTGTTTGCAGATCTGATTCTAAAGTTCTTTAAGAAAATTTAAGATTTTTCTGGCATTTTCGAGCCATTCTTCATAACTGCACAATCCCTGCTGATACCATCTGCATCGTCCACAGCTTTTTAAAAAGTTTTCCTTATCAAGCTTTTTTTCTGCACACTGCAGCAGTTCCCTGTAAGAATAAAGCTGATTTTCTTTTAATCCGAACAGTTCTAACAGCTCCAGATCTTTTGATTTTACATGATTTTTATCATCCACACAGGTATCATCCGGTGTCCGGTTCGGACAGCGCGTACAGATCATATCCGGGTCTGTCACGAGCATGAGCGGTTCTTCCTGGTCTGCCTTCAGTTCCCGCACCTTCTGTGTCATATTGTCACAGAAGGTGCCACTGTATCCCTCTCCCCGGTAAAGGACGGTACACAAAATATGGTGCACACGAAATTTTTTCATAGATATGCCACCTTTAAGCTGCCTTTGCATCCTGTAAAATATTTCCTGCATAAAGCGCCTTACGGACAGCAATGGCAGCCAGATAAGCACCAACCACTGAAATCACATCTTTTACAATATAAGGCAGTGACACTGCCACTAAAGATGCTCCAATAGTAATATGCGCCAAAACTGCATACTGAACAGCACCAAGCAGATGACAGATCAAAAGACCGATTACTCCAAGGATGATCTTTACCGCCGGATTTTTTCTGCGGACAGAAATGCCACATAACAATGTCAGAAAAATAAATCCAAAAATAAATCCACCGGTATAGCCAAACAGCACTCCCGGTCCTGCACTCATTCCCGCAAAAATCGGTACACCAACAGTTCCAAGTACAATATAAAGTAATGTTGCTGCCACTCCAGACTGCCATCCTAACACATAACCGCACAATGCCATTGCAAAAGTCTGCAGGGTGATCGGCACACCGGTCGGCATCGGAATCTGAAGAATGGAAAGAACTGCGAGGACTGCAGTAAACATCCCAACGGTAACGATTGTTTTTGTTGAAATTTTCATTTTCTCCTCTTTTCTGCGGAAAAAATGTTTCCGCATTTGTTTTTTTACAGTCTAGTCCGATTCTTTCCTATTGTCAACTGCATATTTCACTTTTGTTTACAATCTGTTTTAACATTTTCTGTTTTTTCCAAAAATCACATCATAATTAATGCTGCGGTAGAAAATGTCCTCCACATCTATGCTGTGCAGATCAAAATTTCCAAGCATCCACATTGTCTTTGCGATGACCGATTCAAGTGTCATATCATAAGATTCTAAGAAACGACAGTACTTTTTCATATCGTGCCCGACCTCATATACGGTCATATCACTACCCTCGTGTGCCACCTGTGTTGCCATGACTACCAGTTTGTCCGGGTACTGTCTGCACAGACGATAAAACTCATCCGCTATGGATTTTGGAATACCGCCCACACCAAAACTTTCCACTATAATACAGTCATAATTTTCAAAAATACTCTGTAACACCCGCGGACGGATACCGGGGATCAGTTTCATCAGGAAAATGTTCTCGTCAAGTTCCTCATAGAACCGTACTTCATCCTCATATGGGAGCATCGGCAGATAACGCATGATATTGCCATCCTGAATCACTGCCAGTGACGGAAAATCAATGCTGGAAAAAGCATTATAGCTTTTCGATCTTACTTTTTTTGCACGCGTTCCCGCAATGACTTTACCATCGAAAACAATCTGCACGCCCTGTGATTTTGCATCTGCCGCATATAAAAAACTGTCGATCAGATTTGATTTTGCATCCGTAATTTCAAGGTCGATCGGTTTTTGTGCTCCCGTGATCACGATCGGCTTTGTTGAATTCTGGATCATATAAGAAAGTGCAGCAGCTGTATATGCCATTGTATCCGTGCCATGTGCAATGACAAATCCATCATAAGCATCATAATATTCCCGGATTGCATGTACAATTTTTTTCCAATGTTCCGGTTCCATATTAGAACTGTCGAGATTCAAAAGCTGTATTGCAGATACCTCACAAAATTCTTTTACCTGCGGAATATACTCTAACAGTTCTTCTGGTGTGATCTGTGGCTTTAATCCATTTTCAGACTTTTTAGAAGCAATCGTACCCCCTGTTGCGAGTAATAATATTTTTTTCTTTGCCGACATACCGGTAATCTCCATTTCTATATGATTGCTCTTATGTCTGCAAGAAGTGCTTCAACATTTTCTTCTTTTGTTGCCCAGCAGGTACAGAAACGCACTGCACTGTGTGTTTCATCCACCCTTGCCTGATATGCAAAGCTGTATTTTTCCCGCAGCTTGTCTAATACATCATCCGGCAAAATCGGGAACTGCTGGTTTGTCGGGGAATTGATATAGAACGAAATGTTCATTTTTGTTAATTCATCTTTTAATTTTTCTGCAAGTCGTGCTGCATGTGCTGATATTTCAAAATAACGGTTCTCCTCAAATAAAGTCAGAAACTGAATTCCTAACAATCTTCCTTTTGCCAGCATACCGCCACGCTGCTTGATGCTATAACGGAAATCTTTTTTCAGTTCAGGATTGGTGATCACGACTGCCTCACCAAACAAAGCACCTACCTTGGTTCCTCCGATATAAAAAACATCCGTATTCGCAGCAATATCTGCCATCGTCAGATCATTTTCCCGGCATGCAAGTCCATATCCAAGTCTCGCTCCGTCTAAAAACAGATACAGATCGTTTTCCCTGCAAACCCGGTATAACGCCTCAAGTTCTGCCTTTTTATAGATGGTTCCAAGTTCCGTCGGATTGGAAATATACACGAGTTTCGGCTGTACCATATGTTCAAAACTCTCATCTGCAAAATGTGCTTTTGTATATTTTTCAACCTGCTCTGCCGTCAGCTTTCCATCCGGCGTATCGATCGTCAGGCATTTATATCCGCACGCCTCAAGTGCTCCGGTCTCGTGCACATTGATATGTCCGGTCGTCGCCGTGATGGCTCCCTGATAGGGTCTTAATGCAGATGCGATCACTGTGACATTGGTCTGTGTTCCCCCAACCAGAAAATGTACATTGGCATCCGGTGCTTCGCAGACAGCTTTTATCCGATCTGCCGCCTCCCTGCAATATTCATCCTCTCCATATCCCGCTGTCTGTTCCATGTTTGTCTCTTCGAGTCTTTTTAAAATTGCCGGATGGCATCCTTCCGTATAATCGCTGTTAAATCGTATCATTGTTTTCTCCATTCCTGCACTTTTCGTGCTTTTCTATGAATTTGAAACTCTGACTAATTCCTCAAGTTTTTTCATTGCTTTTCCGGAGTCGATGGTTTCTGCCGCTAATTTTACACCAGATTCTATGGATTCTGCAACCCCTCCGATATAAAGAGTTGCTCCGGCATTCAAAAGAACAATCTCACGTTTTGCTCCTGTTTCTTTTCCGCTTAAAATAGCTTTCGTTATCTCGGCATTCTGTGCACCGTCTCCACCGCGCAATTCCTCTAAGGAAGCTCTCTTTAATCCAAACTGCTCCGGTGTTACCTCATAGGTTTTTACATTTTCCCCATCAATCTCTGATACTGTGGTCGTTCCACTTAACGTAAATTCATCCATATTATCATTTCCACTGATGACAAATCCGCGCTCCACGCCAAGTCTGCCCATAGCTTTTGCTATTTTCTCCGTCAATGCCGGACTGTATACACCAACGACCATATTTTTTGCACGGGACGGATTTGCAAGAGGTCCTAAGATGTTAAATACCGTACGAATTCCCAGCTCTTTTCTCACCTGGCCAACGTATTTCATGGATTTATTGAAAAGCTGTGCAAACATAAAACCTATTCCGGTCTCATCAACACATTTCTGTACCAGTGCCGGTTCTGCCATAATGTTGACTCCAAGCGCCTCTAACACATCACCCGCACCGGATTTTGAGGAGATGGAACGGTTGCCATGCTTTGCAACCGGAAGTCCTGCCGCTGCGACCACAAACGCAGATGTGGTTGAAATATTAAATGTATAGGTACAGTCTCCACCGGTTCCGACCAGATCCACATAGTTTTCAGATTTCGGTGTGATTGTCTCCGCCTTATCGCGCAGCACCGATGCCAGACCGATGAGTTCCTCTAACGTTTCTCCTTTCATGCGCATTGCCGTTAAAAATGCTGCGATCTGTGCCTGCGTTGCCTCTCCGCTTAACATGATCTCCATTGCTTTTTTTGCTTCTTCCTGTGTTAAATCTTTTCCATCTACTGCTTTTGCTATGTATTCTTTCATGATAATCCTCCTTGTTTTGCGGAGCAAAATGCATGCTATGTTTTTTTATAGCATCTGCCTCTTGCAGGAGCAATGCCCAGCATGCTGTGCATGATTTTCCTCCCTGTTTTGCGGAGCAAAATGCATGCTATGTTTTTTATAGCATTTGCCTCTTGCAGGAGCAATGCCCAGCATGCTGTGCATGATTTTCCTCCCTATTTTTATTTAAAGTTGATTTAATTCTTTCTTAAATGTACTGCAATACTCTGCTGCCACTTTTATGCTGTAATCATTTTCTTCCATCAGACGGATGAAATGGCTTCCCACGATTGCACCGTCGATCGTATCTTTCATCGGTTTTACATCCTCCGCTGTGCGGATACCAAATCCCATCATGACCGGAATCTTTGCGACAGCCTTCACGCTCTTCAGATAACTTAAAACTTCTTTGTGGAAATCTGCTCCCTGCCCGGTTACACCCATAGAAGATACGCAGTATACAAACCCTTTTGCACCATCTAATATCTTTGGAATACGGTCACCGGAAACCGGTGAAACAAGCTGAATCAGAATAGTTGTTTCATCCTGATTTAAGTATTTTGTGATTTCTTCCTGTTCCTCAAGCGGCAGATCCGGGATGATAAGACCATCCACACCGACCTCGTTACATTTTTTCACAAATGCCTCTACCCCATAATGAAGTATGGTGTTGTAATACATCATAAAGACGATTGGAAGCTCTGAACCTTCTTTTCTCAGCTCCTCTACTGTCACAAATACTTTTTTTAAATTGATGCCGTTACAGATTGCTTTGTAGGATGCATCCTGAATGACCGGACCATCTGCAACAGGATCAGAAAACGGGATTCCAAGTTCCACAACGTCAAGTCCGGCCTCCTCCTGCGCCTTCAGCAGTTTCTTTGTTCCCTCAAGATCCGGAAGTCCTGCTGTAATATAAGTGATAAATGCTTTTTCGCCTTTTTCCTGTAAGGCTTTCATTTTTGCTTCAATACGATTCATATCTGTCTTTCCCTTCTTTTCGTTTATTAAATCATGTTTATATTATTTTAATTTATTTTTTCTGAATCAGTTCAGGTAGCCTTTTCCTGCCAGATAATCCGCAATCGTATTGACATCCTTATCTCCACGTCCTGACAGACAGATGATCATTGTCTTATCCTTTGCTTCCGCTGCACCAAGTTTTTCGGTAAGTTCTTTCGCATATTTGCTCGCATAAGCTACTGCATGTGCACTCTCAATCGCAGGAATGATTCCTTCTAATTTACAGAGTTCCATCAACGCATCCATTGCCTCTGTATCGGTCACGGAAACATATGTGGCTCTTCCGCTGTCTCTGAGATAGGCGTGCTCCGGTCCGACCCCCGGATAATCCAGTCCTGCGGAAATAGAGTGTGCCAGTTTTACATTTCCATCTTCATCCTGCAGCAGATAGGAACGCATGCCATGTAAGACTCCCGGCTCACCAAGTGCCATCGCCGACGCATGCTCACCTGTCTCGATTCCCTTTCCGGCCGCCTCAACGCCGATCAGTTTTACCGAAAGTTCCTCTATAAAATCTGCAAACATTCCAATGGAGTTTGAGCCGCCGCCCACGCATGCCATCACGGCATCCGGCAGCTTGTGTTCCACTTCTAAGAACTGTTTTTTTGCTTCTCTGCTGATCACGCTCTGAAATTCCCTGACCATCTTTGGATAAGGATATGGACCTACCGCAGAACCTATGATATAAAAGGTATCTTCCGCTGTCTTTGCCCAGGTACGGATTGCCTCGTTGGTGGCATCCTTTAATGTATTACTGCCGGAACGGACACTTACGACTTTTGCCCCTAACATCTCCATTCTCATAACATTCAGTGCCTGTCGCCTGATATCTTCCTCGCCCATGTAAACGGTACATTCCATGTCAAACAAAGCTGCACCTGTCGCAGTTGCCACGCCGTGCTGTCCGGCACCGGTCTCCGCAATAACTTTCTTTTTTCCCATACGCTTTGCAAGGAGGATCTGACCAATTACATTATTGATCTTATGTGCTCCGGTATGGTTTAAATCCTCACGTTTTAAATAAATCTTTGTGCCATACTTTTCACTGAGACGTTCCGCAAAGTAAAGAGGTGTCTCGCGTCCCACATACTGTTTTAAATAGTAATGGTACTGCTCCATAAATTCCGGATCATGGATTGCCTCCTCAAATGCTTTGTCTAATTCCTCTAATGTATTCATCAGAGATTCCGCTACATACTGTCCTCCAAATTCTCCGTAATATGCTTTCTGGTTCATAATTTTTGTATTCCTTTCTTAAATTTAAAATTAACTTATATCTCTTTTACTTTATTTATCACTTTCTATAACGAAATACTGTTATATTTCTGATTTTCCGCCGTCTAAACAATAGAATGCATGTTCCTCACAAATTTCTGTATTTTTTCCCTGTCTTTTCCGGTTCCCTGTCCAGGTTCTTTTTCCACACCCGAACTGACATCCACGATATCCGGTGAAAAAATATCTATCCCCCGGCTGACGTTATCCGGGGTAAGACCTCCTGCAAGTACAAACTGGATTTGTTCTTTCTCAAGTATCTGTCGTAACTGCCTTAGCATTTCTTTGCCCTCGTCTCTCTCATATGCATCCCATCCAAAGGTTTTTCCGCTTCCAAACTCTTTGGCATCCATGAGAAGTGCCGTGATTTTTTCATCTATGGATAAATCTCTATATTCCCTCACTAGTTCCTCAAATATATTCGCATCCGTAAGATTGACCGCCCGCCAGACCGGGATCTCTGTCACTGCGAGGACTTCCTCTGTCAGATTGCCATGCACCTGCAGGATATCAAACCCCGCATCCATAACTTGTTTTACCATCGTCACATCCGGGTTTACTGCGACAGCTACCTTTTTTATATTGTCATTTAATTTTTCAAACAATTCTTGTGTTTTACTGATTGGAATGTAACGGCAGCTTTTTTCATATAAAACAAATCCTGCATAGGAAACATCCGCTTCATTCAGCCATTGTATTTCCTCATCCTGCGTGATCCCACAGATTTTGATCTGTGGAACTTTCTGTTTTATGCTTTCCACCTCTTTGCAACCTCCTTCGGATGCTCCGCTTCCATCAGTGCCCTGCCGATCAGGAATGCATCCACACCACATTCCTTTAAAAGTTCCACATCCGCATCCTGTAAGATACCACTCTCCGCAACCAAAACTTTGTCTTCCGGTACCAGTTTCGAAAGCTGTACCGTCGTATCGAGACTGATTGTAAAATCTTTGAGGTTGCGGTTGTTGACTCCAATGATATCTGCATCGATCTTCATTGCCCGCTCCAGTTCTTTCTCATCGTGTACTTCCACCAGTGCATCCAGCTCTAATTCTTTCGATAACTGATAAAAATCTTTCATCTGTGCATCATCTAAAATTGCTGCGATCAAAAGTACTGCATCTGCCCCAATCGCCTTTGCCTCATAAAACTGGTAGGGATCGATCATAAAATCTTTTCTTAAGATTGGGAGCTCCGTGATCGTCCTTATCTTTTTCAGATAGTCCACATTTCCATCAAAATGATCTTCCTCGGTCAGGCAGGAAATTGCGTCTACCGATTCGTTGTATTCATCAATTCTGTTCAATAAATTTATTTTACTTTTAATTTTTCCAAGACTTGGGGAAGCATTTTTAAATTCTCCGATAATGGAAATACCACTTTTACTTAATGTCTGATAAAAACCGTGTTTTTTGCCTTCATACTTCTCTGCCAGTTCACGCATTTTTATTTCACTGATATTCTTTTTATGTTCCGGCAGACGCTTCTTTTTATCCTCTACAATGACATCGAGTATCATAACTACCTCCTAATTGATTCCATTGATAAAATTTTCCACCATTCGTTTTCCATGTTCTGTATAGATAGATTCCGGATGAAACTGTAAACCGATCACCGGATATTCTTTATGCTGCATTGCCATGATCTCTCCGTCTTTGGTCTGTGCCATAACCGTCAGACATTCCGGCAGATCATCCATCTGCACTGCCAGCGAGTGATATCTTGCCGCCTTGACCGGTGAGGTAATTCCTGCGAAAATTCCGGTTCCGGTATGTGTGATCTCTGACTGTTTTCCATGGAACAATGCTTTTGCGTATGTCACGGTTCCCCCAAATGCCTCACCGATACACTGATGTCCAAGGCAGATGCCAAGGATTGGAATCTCTCTGTAAAATTCCTTTACCACATCCATACAGATTCCTGCTTCCTTCGGACTTTTCGGTCCTGGGGAAAGAACAATTTTATCCGGATGTAACTCTCTTATCTCCCCGATCGTAATCTTATCATTGCGGACAACCTTTATATCCTGCGTAAAAGTTCCAATATATTGGTACAGATTAAATGTAAATGAATCGTAGTTATCGATCAGCAATATCATAAGTTTTCCTCCTCCACAAGGGTTTTTGCCAGAGCCATGACCTTGTTACAACATTCTTTGTATTCATTTTCCGGAACAGAATCTGCAACGATTCCGGCTCCTGCCTGTAAATAAACGTTTTTTCCTTTTTTGATCATCGTACGGATCGTGATACAGAAATCCATATCGCCGGAAAAATCCACATATCCGGTTACACCACCGTAAAGGCCTCTTCTCACACTCTCCAGTTCTTCGATAATCTCCATCGCCCTGATCTTTGGTGCTCCGCTCAAAGTTCCTGCCGGGAGGAAGGATGCCAGCAGATCAAACGGGTGAAAACTGCCTTTCTTGCGTCCCTCGACCATCGAGACGATATGCATGACATGTGAATAATTTTTTACGCTCATAAAGTCTGTAACTTTTACCGTACCAAACTCTGTGATGCGTCCCATATCATTGCGGGCCAGATCAACTAACATGACATGTTCGGCACGTTCTTTTTCATCGGCAAGCAATTCCCTGTGCAGTCTGTCATCTTCTTCCTTTGTCTTTCCCCTTGGTCTTGTTCCGGCGATCGGGCAGGTAAATACCCTATTCCCCTGTTGTTTGACCAGCATCTCCGGGGAACTTCCAATCACTTCAAAATCTCCAAAATTAAAATAATAAAGATATGGAGATGGGTTTAGCTCACGGAGTTCGCAGTACAGATCAAATCCATCCTGTCCCGTCGCGATCGTCCAGCGCTGTGATAACACGGTCTGGAAAATATGCCCGTCGCGGATATACTGTTTGATCTTATTTACCTTTTCACTGTATTCCTCTAAAGTATCTGACTTTTTCGTGATCACTCCATCCGGAAACAGTCTTACTTCTGATTCTTTCTGTTCCTGCATGGCAGTTTTGATCAATTCTGCTGCTTTTTTCGCTGCCGTTTCTTTTCCTGTCTCATCATCGGATTCTAAGATCACCGCGGTCAGTGTTTCTGCCACATGATCAACCACAATGAATTCTTTCATCAGCATAAGCTGAACCGTCTCAATCCCGATCTCATCCGGGTTTTCTTCCGGCAGCACCTCACTGTATCTCACGAAGTCATAACCAACACTTCCCACAAGACCTCCCGAAAAATTCAGTTCCTCATTGTCCTTCCGGATTTCAAATTCGTTATAATATTCTTTTAATAATGTAAGCGGATTTCCCTCCCTGACATCCTCGGTACCATCTTTTTTTGTAATCACCAGTGACTGTCCCTTCGAGGAAATGATCTCTTCCGGTTCTACGCCGAAAAATGTATAGCGGTCATAATTCTTGTCATAACTCTCTAACAAAAATCCTTTTTTCTTTGCCACCAGATTCCGGTACATCCCGGTTGCTGTCTCATTTACAATACTGACTGTCTTTTTGTAAACTCTGTAAATTCTTTTCATCCCAATCTCCATTCTCGAATCACCTGTTGCAAAACCATGTTATCAAAACAATAAAGTTCACACTCTGCGCGAATTTTATTGTTAAAAAAACGCCCCTGACCGGAATTTTTTTCCAGTCAGGGGCGTTTTCACGCGGTGCCACCCTGTTTTGCCAGACATTATGATTCCATGCAGGACAAAGAGTCGCTTACGACTCTTTCGCGCCCGAGCGGTGCTGTTTACAGCAAACTTCATCTCCGCAAGGTGCGCATCCCGCCCGGAGGGCTTTTTCATTCATAGAACGTAATTTCCTATGAATGAAAAAACGGATATTTCCAAAAACTGGAAATATCCGCCACCAATCATGTCTGACCTCATCCGACACACAAACAGCTATCTTTCTTTACTGTCCGATATCTTACCTCTGTAACGTGAGGACACGGCATCCGCTACTAACCATACCATCTGGTACGCTGTTCGCTTTGCTCTCGCAAACCCATTCCTTTCATATTCATCTGTCCGTTTCCACCAGCCACGGACTCTCTGTGAGATATCCTATGAAGTACTCTCTTTGCTCAACGATTTAACGTTTCTTTTTTTTTAAGTTGTTTCGATTTTAGCATGGTAAAGCGGTAGTGTCAAGAACTTTTTATAAAATATCTCCGCTCCGTCTCCATCCCCGGAAACTGCTGTCCGATCTTTTTTTCATAGACCGCCATCAGTACATCCAAATTCGTACGGGTCAAAAGATGCGCTCCGTCGCAGTCTAATGCTTCCTTTACGCACTCTGGTCTGTGGCACACTTCATCCACACTTCCTCCGACTGCGTGAAGTCCCATGACGATCACAACTTTATTGCTCTGTGCATACACCGCCGGCTCCCATGCCTCCGGCGCTTTTGCCGCCTTATGTGCAGCGCCGTCCGCCTCGATCAGGACAACATCTGCCTCTTTGCATACTGCTGTAAGCTGTTTAACGCTTAAAGTTTTAAACTTCTCCGGTTCCATCTTCTGCTGTTCTTCAACAGCATCGTTTCCGGCACATTTTCCAACCGCATAAATCTCTGTTTTTTTATTATCACTTAAAATTGTGCCACACACACAGATCCCGTTTTTTTTCAAAATCCCGGCTACTTCCTCTCGCAGCTTCTCACAACTTTTCTCCCTGCCATCAATGAACACCCGGTCTTTTGGCACATACATATGCGTTGTAGTTGTGATCATGACTTTTTTCCCCTCGTTTACAAACGCTGCAGCATCCTGATAAATGCTGCTGGTCTTTCCGCCGGCTCCGACGTAGGATATGATATAAGACATTTTTTCCCCTTATATTTTTTTATTCAAGCTGATTTACACTACTTTTTGCCAAAATCTTTCTCCGCAGCAACGTATACGCGATCATCATCGCAATTCCCATCACAACCCACGAAATCGGGTAAATGATCATCAGCACCCAGAATTCGTGCACTCTCTTACAGACCGCAGCAATCAGGCTGTAAAGCGGGTGCTCACTGTCCCCGATGCTCCTTAAGATCGACGAACCAAAATCATAGAGCATGATCTTCAAAAGCCTCTTCCATAAAATACATCCGCGCCCCGAAATCCTGAAAATATCTCACATTCTCATTATATCCATTGCCGGAAAATGCCGGTTTCAACTTCACGCCGCCATACATCAGGGTATCCCCGTATGCCGTAATATTCTCCTTTTCCCCGTCCATTTTCACAAACTTTGCAACCAGATTGTGCGCAATGGAGTCCTGTCTGATATGGATCGGTGATACGGTGTTAACCAGATCCCCGAACTCTTTGACATTATATTTTAAAGAACGGTTATAAAAATGATACTTCTTTTCCTCACAGAGTCCCTGTGGTTTATAGTACCCGAACTGCGTGTTTGGCACGACAAGCTTTTGCATGACGAAGCCGACCGCCTTCGACTGATCCGGCGAGACGCATGTCCATTCCGTCACATTGCCGTCATCATTCCAGAGGACACTGTTTTTTCCAAACGCATTTCCTCTGCCGTTCCCTGTAAAACTCCTGCCACGGTAAAAAATTCCCTGTTGCAGCACACTGCGCCATTTTTTGTAAAGAATGATCTGCGCTTTGATGGCTTCTGACTCTTCTTTTTTCAGATCACAGAAATTGCACTCATATCCGAGCAGTCCAAACGCCGCTACCGCAAAACGTGTTTCAAGCGGTGTCGTGCGCAGTGTCTGATGATTTGGGCAGCCGGAGACATGTGCGCTTATCACGGACATCGGGTAGCCGTAGCTGTACCCGGTCTGGATCTCGGCACGGCAGAGCGCATCTGTATCATCGCTCGCCCAGATCTGTGGGAAATAACAGAGCATACCAAGGTCAAAACGGTTTCCACCCGCAGCACAGCCCTCAAACAGGATGTCCGGGAATCTCTTTGTCAGCTCCCTCATGCAGCGGTAAAGTCCCATCACATACCGGTGTGCCACCTCCCCCTGCCTTTCAGGACGGATACTCTGTGAAAAATAATCCGAAAATGTGCGGTTCATATCCCATTTTACATAGGAAATGTCCGCGGAGGAAAATACTCTGCCCATCTCCTCAATGATATGATCCTGCACGTCCTTTCTGGTCAGATCAAGGATCCTCTGATTGCGCCCTTCCGAGTGCGCCTTTCCCGGAATCTCGATCACCCAGTCCGGATGGCTGCGGTAGAGATCACTGTCCACATTGACCATCTCAGGCTCCACCCAGATTCCAAAATCCATGCCAATCGCCCTGATCTTATCTGCAATCCCCTTTAAACCGCCCGGCAGTTTCTTTGGATTTGGCTGCCAGTCTCCTAACGATCTCGTGTCATTATCACGTTTCGCAAACCAGCCGTCATCCATGACGAAAAGCTCAATGCCAGCCTCTTTTCCCGCTTTTGCAAGTGAGAGCAGTTTTCTTTCATTAATGTCAAAATAGGCTGCCTCCCAGCTGTTTAAGAGCACCGGGCGCTCCTTTTTCTTCCAGGTTCCCCTCACAATGTGCTCCCGCACAAAACGGTGCATATTCTGGCTCATGGCATTATATCCGTCTGATGCGTAGGTCATTACCGCCTCCGGTGCCTCAAAACTCTCCCCTGACTCAAGTGTAAAACAGAACGACTGCGGATTGATCCCGGATACGATTCTTACTTTTCCAAAACTGCCGACCTCCGCCGCCTCATAGTGATTGCCGCTGTAGATCAGATTAAATCCAAAACATTCCCCCGCATCCTCCGTGGTATGTTCTTTTCCAAGCATCACAAACGGATTGTCACGGCTCGACGACGTTCCCGTGTAAGAGGCGTTTACATATTTTCCCGGCACCAGCCGTACGTCCGTGCGCCCCATTTCACGTGCCCAAGCCCCGTGAAATGTTGTAAACACATAGTCGGACGGTTCTAAATCAAGCTGCAGGCTCATCAGGCGGTTTAACTTTACCACATCCCCGCTCTCATTGATGAGTTTTGCGCTCCTTGTGATCACATCACAGTCCTCATAGACATAATAATGGAGTTCTAATATGACTCCGCTGTTTTTATCGCGCAGTGTCACACCAAGCCACTCCACCTCACCGGACTCATCATACGATCCCGGAAGTGTCTCAAATTCTTCCTTTCCGGTTCCCTGTTCAAATTTTTCAAACAGGAAATCAGACGTTTCGCTTCCATCGGAAAGTGTCAGTTCCACAAAAGGCTCCCTGATATCGCCTTTCCCGAAAGAGGACATCTCAAGACATGTGTCCTCTAAGGAAAACTGCAGATGTTCACTGTCATAAATATTGGTATTGCCCGGCGCAAATGCATGCTGTTCCATCAATCCGTCTATGGCTGGATGAATTTTTCTTCCATAATATAAGTGCTCCAAATGTCCGGTTTCCATGACACGGAACAGATAAGAAGTATGTCTGGTATGCAGGGAAAATAACTGGTTTTCGACTGTGATCATGCTTTTTTCATCTCCTTAATCTCTTTTGCGATTTCTTCCACTTTCTGCTCACTTAAAATATATTTTTTGCGGAAATAAAATACCGCAACAAGCAGTCCTGCGATCGGGAATACTGTCATGGTCAGGCGCAGTCCTGCGACCGAACTTCCCGCTGCCGCAACTGCTGCTCCGTCCGTATTCTGGCTTAAATTGCAGACGGTCAGGCAGATCGATGCCACAAGCGCAGCCACACCGGAAGCAAGTTTTACAACGAAAGTCTGCATGGAAAAGATCACGCTCTCATCCCTTCTGTGATTCTTCCACTCTCCGTAATCGACCGTATTCGCAAGGAATACCGTTGTGAGAACGGATAACATTCCATTTGCTGAAAAGATAAAAAATGCAGGAACAAACAGCAGATACAGGTTTGACATATTGACAAACATTAAAATCAGAAGAACCGCATATCCTAAAATCGCCATCACAAAACTGGTATAAAACACCTGGATCGTTCCCAGAAATTTGCGCAGGATCGGGAAAAACAGCATCATGGCAAGAATCTGCATTGCTCCACCAAACGTATTAAATAAGGTATAGGCATTGTACCAGCTATCACCGCCAAAGTCATACTTGAAAAAATAAATGACGAGATTGGATGTAATGTAAATCGAGCAGTTGATCAAAACAATTGTCACAACGACCGTCATCGCCTGATCGTTCTGTAACAGGGAACGGAACATCTGTCCAACCGAAGGTGCCTCCACATCCACGGTAGATTTTTCTTTGATATTTAAACAGGTGATTAAAATAAATACAAAAAACAGAATTGCAACCACCAGCGCAAACCATTTGAAACCGACTCGCTCATTTCCCTGCCCTAACATATAGACACATTTCATTGTGATGATCGTCACGATCGCAGAACCGACTCCGGCGCAGGAGCGCGCGAGTGTGGAAAGTCCTTCTCTCTCTTTTCCGCCCTCCGTAAAAGCCGGGATCATCGACCAGTATGGGATATCCATCATGGTATAGGTAACACCCCACAAAATGTAAGTCACTGCCGCATATGCCACCAGTCCGTTTCCGTCGAGTTTTGGCGGTGCCGCAAACATCAGATACAAAATCACTGCATTTGTCAGTGTCCCGATAAACAGCCACGGGCGGAATTTGCCCCATTTTGTGCGCGTCTTTGCAACGACCACACCCATGATCGGATCGTTAAATGCATCAAACACACGCGCCGCCATCAAAATGATTCCCATTGCGATCGCGCTGACTCCTAAAATATCCTGATAATAATATAAAACATAACTTGCCGAAAACATATAAACCATATCTTTTCCGACCGCCCCAAGTCCGTATGAGACTTTCTCTTTTCCTGTTAATTTCATAAATCCTCCTTGTTTTTCGGAGAAAAATGCGAGTCCTCTGACGAGCAGAGGATTTTCCTCCCTTGTTTTCCGAAGGAAAATGCGAGTCCTCTGGCGAGCAGAGGATTTTTTTCCTTCCTAAAATTTTTTCTGCTTCATCGAAAATGCAAGTTCCACGACCTTATACGCCCCGTCGTAGATTCCGGCTTCTTTATTTTTTACAATGTTGTCGCACATATCGCAGAGCAGTGTTTTTTCTTCCAGAAACAGTTTCATCATCTGAAGCGTGTGCGGGATATCCCTGCACTCTAATGTGCCATCACCGATCTCCGCGGAATGGATTGCTCCCCACTGCTCGTGTCCTCCAACACGTCTGATAAATAGTTTCGGCACCGGATAAAATGAAAGTTCACTCGGCTTTGTGACGAGCACATCGCAGCTTCGCATCAGAAGATTCGTGCAGTATACCGCTTCAAAAATATTTTCATGCCAGAAGCCGTGGATTCCGATGACATCTTTGTTAAGCGCATCCCCCGCAAATTTTTTCGTATCCTCCCAGTCGTTAAAATGTTCTTTCGCATAATGTCCCATCTCCGGGATTTCCTTTAAAAGTTCCTCCCAGACATTGCGGTAATCACCGACATTGACATAAAGCGCCGCTTTCTTTTCTTTGATCTGTGGCAGCAAAAAACGGATGATCTCTGCAAAAATTTCTTTCTGTGCACCGGCACCGCCGATCGTCAGGAGAAAACGCATCGGTTTTCCCTCCTCTTTTCTCTGTTTTCTCGCTGCGCAGTCCGTCTCGATATTGCTGACAAGCTCATGGTCGATATAATGTCCGGTATAAAAAAGAGCATCTTCCGGCATCGGATTCAACACATCATTCCCCTGCATTCCGTTTAAAATGCGGTACCCCTGGTATGCATAGTGCGTCTGCACCGTGTGAATGCTGCCTTCCGCTAAATGAAGCGCCATCTGCCAGTTGTCCGGGATCGCATTGACCACATATTTCATTCCGGCGTGAAGCGCAGCCTGCGCCGGCCACACATGCGTTGCGACGACCGGGATATCCTTTGGGATATTCGCATACACCGGAGCCATCAATTCTGCATTTTTCTGATCTGCTGCATTGTAGGTCAGTTTGCGGAATCCCTCATAGTTCATCGGCTCCCACACCAGACGGTTAAAGAGTCTGCTCTTCTGTGACAGACGGGAACCCATGGAGTAAAGATCATTCTGCGCACCGATCACTTTGGTACAGGTGGTCTGTCCGTAGGAATTTAAATCCATCCAGTACGGTTCATACCCCAGCGCATGTGCTGCGGATGCGATCGCCATGGAGATGCGGTAATGACCAAATCCCATACGGATATTTCCGACGATGATTCCTTTCTCCGTATGAAAGTCCGCAGCTCCTTCTTCTCCCACGCGGATATCAGAGACACCAAGTTCCGGCCCGATATACGGGTTTGCCTTGATCGAAGTTGGATAATTTTTTGTGCTGTCATCCCCGAATTTACGGATAAATTTCTGCTTTGACCGGACTGCTTTTTTATAGGCACCCGGTGCAATGTCGTTTCCAAAAATCTGTTTTGATCGTTCTGTCATCTTACACTTCATCCTTCCTTATTTTGTATTTATTAAAATTCTTTTCAAAATTTCTTTTCACATTGTAAAACACAGTGACTGTTTATTTTCTGTCATTTTTCACTTCAAACAGTATTCTCTGCTCTTCCATCTGTGCCGCTTTTATCTTTAAAATCCCGACGCCTTCTTCCCCGATCGTTCTGACATAAGTGCCGCCCATGCCTCCCTGCAGGGAAATGATTTCAGGTCCAATGATGGCGATTGATCCCTCCGTCGACAGTACAACCGGTTCCTGGTAATAGCTTACGATATTATCGTTCTGATCCAGGGCACGGATACGGATTTCCGCAGCTTCATAAGTATGTCGTTCTGTCAGGTTTTGATGATCCGGTTCCGCGGATAAATGCATGGAAGTGACCGGCTCTTTTCTGACCACTTTTACCACTTTTCCATTCTTTACTGCCTCAAACCGGTAGCTTGTCGAAGTACCTCCCCAGTCACCGATATAACGGTTGTACAAAGCCACTGCATCCGTCGGCTTCATGTGATACATGAGTATCAGCTTCAACGCCGCCAAATACACGCCTTTCGGAAGATTGGAAAGTCCATACCGCGCCGCCGCATTCAGGATATACTTCACTTTCCTTGCCTGCTCCGGTTTAAAATCTTCCTCTTTTTCAATGGCATCCCCGATAAAGTCATCCACTGCGATTGGTCCGTGTGAAAGATTTTTATACGGCGAATCTGATGCGGTATACTCCTTTAAAAACCGGTCATTTTTGTACATCCGTACACTGTCCGCATTGGTAAAAATCCAGATCGTTCCGCGGTTACAGCCCGGATGTTCCCCGATATCCATGGACGAACTGATTTCAAGTACCGGCTCCTTTTCCTGCTGACACGTGTAGACCGCAGCCGCAAGTTTCGGATTTCGGAACATGTCCATCACACCGTGATAACAGATACGGTCGCCGCTGCCAAAATCCTTATGTGTATTGTAGTCAAACATGCACCAGCCAAAACTTCCTGCAATATCCGCTTCCCCGGCAACTGCATCTAATACATTTACATGTCGCATGGCATGCCACACACGGTGTTCCTCCCAGTCGTAACTTTTCGTTGGATACATATGTCCGTTATATTCGCTGATGAGATACGGTTTGCTGTTATCAGACGTAACAGCACTTTTTTTCTCACATCCGTGGTTTGTCCCATTGTGGCTGAAATCATTGTAGGTATAGACATCCTCTAAAAGGCTGCTCTTTTTATGTGCCCGGACACCCCCAGTCTGTCTTGTTGGATCCAGTTCATGTGCCACGCGGTTTGTTTCCCGGTAAAATGCGTCATCATCCCCGGATTCGTTGATCCGCACACCCCACAGGATCACAGACGGATGATTCCGATACTGCTCTACCATGTCTTTTACGTTTTCGACCGCCTGTTTTTTCCAGATTTCATCCCCGATGTGCTGCCAGCCCGGTATTTCCGTAAAGACCAAAAGTCCCAGTTCATCACACCGCTCCACAAAATGCCGGCTCTGCGGATAATGGGATGTCCTCACCGCATTTACGCCCAGTTCATTTTTCAAAATGTCTGCATCCCGTTTCTGCATGGATTCCGGCATTGCATAGCCGACATATGGATAACTCTGATGGCGGTTCAATCCTCGCAGCTTTACTTTTTTGCCATTTAAATAGAAGCCGTCCTGCAAAAAAACTGCAGTCCGGAATCCAAACAGCGTAATATTTTCATCCAGCACATTTCCATTTTGCAAAAGTTCTGTTTTGACTTCATAGAGCACCGGATTCTCCAGATCCCAGAGTTTTACATCCGGCACCGGAAAAGAAAGCTTACGATCTGATGCCACCCGGCTCTCACCGATCTGTCTGTAGTTTTCTGTGCCGCGCTCTCTGATACTCTGCCGGATGAGAAATTCCTTTTTTTCATCGGTTTTGCCACTGTTTTTAATTTCTATTTCAGAGATCAGCTTTGCATCTGGCTTTTGACCTTCCGGTATTTCGCTGTGCAGAAATATATCCGCGAGATAAGTCTCATTTTTCAGATCCACATAGGCTTCCCGGTAAATTCCGCCGTAAGTCATATAATCGATCACATACCCGAACGGCGGGATGTTTAAGTTCTCCCTGCTATCCACCCGCACTGTAAGCACATTTTCTTCCCCGATTCGCAGTTTTTTGCTGATATCGATGGAAAATGCCGTGTAGCCACAGTGATGCTCCCCGATCCTTTCCCCGTTCAAAAACACCTGTGCTTCATGCGCGATGCCTTCAAACGTCGCGATCACGGTCTGATCTTTCCATTCTTCCGGTGCAAAAAAATGTTTTCTATAGCAGCACACCATCTGGTAACTGCTCTCATCAAAATAATGAAACGGTGTCTCCTTGCAAGTGTGCGGCAGTCTGACATCCTCCCATGCGTCATCCTGATAAGCCGTCTCTCTCATTTGATTTTCGTATGTTTCCTTAAATTTCCACCCGTCATTCCAGTAAATGCGTTTTTGCATCATCCTCACTTCCCTTCCGCAACGATTCCCTGCACTAAGATCGTGACTACTTCATCCAGACCATCCTGATAGGATATCCCGTTAGAGATCAGGATATCTCTCTGGAAAAATTGCTCTAATGCCGCCTCCAGCATCATTTTTACGATTGGGATCTTAACCGGCCGGATCACGCCCTCTTTCATTCCCTGCTCTAATAAGGAAATCGTTGTCTCCCAGCCGGTTTCTAACCGTTCCTCCACATGTTTGTAGATGTTCGGATACTTTTCCCGCAGCAGATAGAGCTGTCTGAAATCAACTTCCCGGTAACTCTCCGGCAAAACACCTAAAACCGCCCGGATTTTTTCAAGTGTGGATAATTTTTCATTCTCTAACACCTGTCTTTCGCTCTCTTTGATTGAATCGAACAGATAATCTACCATCGCTAAGAAAAGTGATTCCTTATCACGGAACACGGTATAAATCGTTTTCTTACTCATGCCAAGGATTCCAGCCAGATCATCCATGGTAAATTTTAACCCTTTCTGGTTAAATGCCTTTAAGGTTCCCTCTAAAATACTCTCCCTTAATTCCATCATGTTCTCCGTTTCTTCTTTATTACATGGAAACTATTTTTGTTATTTGAGTTTCCTATATTGTATCATCTTGTTTTCGTACCCGCAAGAAACTAATTTACCAAAAATAGTTTCCATTTTTTATCTATTTCTTCCAAAACCCAGAGAATCGTGTGCATTTTATTTTTGCAAATAAGGTGGGATGTGAGTATAATAGGCAGTGAATTGCAATGAAGGAGAAATTAGTGTGAAAAATAAGCTCGATAGCTTATTTTTCGCACGGCTATTTGTTTCTGAGCAAAAACAAATAGCTTCTATGACAAGGCATAAAAAAACATGCCTACGAGAATTTGAGATTCTCGTCGCCTCTTCGCAACAAGTTGCTCAGAAATGAGGATTACTATGGAAAATGATCATATCAAACATATATTAGAACAGTTAGAATCGGGGCAGCTTACTGCTTCCGATGCTTATGACCAGTTAAAGCTGGCACCTTTTGAGGATCTTGGATATGCCAAGGTGGATCATCACCGTGAAGTCAGACAGGGTGCGCCGGAGGTAATCTACGGTGCATCTAAGACAAAAGAACAGATGGGGGGCATTATAAACAGCCTGCTCTCCCACTGCAAAGAAAATATCCTGATCACAAGACTTTCGACAGAATCCGCGGCGTACCTGTCCGAACGTTTTGATCTTTTTTACGATGAGCTGTCAAAAATCGGCATCGTAAACCGCACCGAGCATTATTCCGCTGACGGCACGATCGTTGTCGCCACCGGAGGGACAAGCGATATCCCGGTTGCAGAGGAGGCTGCGCTGACTGCAGAGGTACTCGGCAATCATGTCATCCGTCTCTACGATGTCGGCGTTGCCGGGCTCCACCGTCTGCTCTCAAATATGGAACTTTTATCAAAGGCAAATGCGATCATTGCAGTCGCCGGGATGGAAGGCGCGCTTGCGAGCGTCATCGGCGGCCTGACCGACTGTCCTGTCATCGGCGTCCCGACGAGCGTTGGTTACGGCGCAAGTTTTGGTGGTATCTCAGCACTTTTATCGATGCTTAATTCCTGCGCCAGCGGTGTTTCCGTCGTAAACATCGACAACGGTTTTGGTGCAGGTTACCTTGCCAGCATGATCAATCATCAGGCAGCCCCTAAAACAGATGACAGACCATCATCCTGACATAAAAACACGGACAAACTGTAAATCTTCATATTAAAAATTATCAACTTCAATCCAAGGGAGGATTATTTATGAAAACACTTTATATAGAATGTAATATGGGTGTCGCCGGCGATATGTTAATGGGCGCCCTCTATGAACTCTGCGAACAGAAAGAAAAATTTTTATCGGACATGAACCAGGCTTTTACACCTTACGGTGTGACACTTTCTGCGGAACCGGCAGTAAAATGCGGGATCAGCGGCACACACATGAGGGTAGCTGTACACGGTGAGGAAGAACATTCCCATGATGTTCTGCCTGAGCACATTCATGAAGATGGGCACATGACAATCCATGCACAGGAAGAATCCCCTACACACGATCATGGTACACAATGCTGCCATGAACACGTTCATGATGAAGATACACTCATGCATTCACATGAACACACTCATGATGAAGATACACTCATGCATTCACATGGACACTCTCATGACGAGGATACACTCATGCATGTTCACGATCATATTCATGACGAAAATGAGCACACACATACTCACGACAACAACTCGCACCATGAACACCACCACACGCATGCCCACACCAGTTACACCCAGATCTTAGAACAGATCCACACACTTCCATTCCCATCATCGGTAAAAGACTCCGTAGCCGCAGTCTACCGTCTGATCGGGGAAGCAGAATCAAAAGTGCACCACTCCACCTTAGACCAGATCCATTTCCACGAAGTCGGATCGATTGACGCGCTTGTGGATGTGACCGGATGTGCCTATCTGTTATCACTGCTTGAACCGGAAACCATTCTCTGCTCTCCGGTTCATGTCGGAAATGGCTTTGTACACTGTGCCCACGGCACACTCCCGGTTCCGGCACCTGCCACCGCAGAACTTTTAAAAGGGATTCCTTTTTACAGTAGAAATATTCAGGGCGAACTCTGTACGCCAACGGGGGCTGCTGTTTTAAAACATTTTGTGACCTCTTTCGAAGCCATGCCGCCTATGAATGTAACAGAGATCGGCTATGGTATGGGAACAAAGGATTTTGCTGCCGCCAACTGTGTGCGTGTTTTCCTCGGCGAATCTTCTCCCGGTTCCAACACAGCCCCATCCTTTGATGACTCCGTGCTGTCCATCTCCTGCAATCTCGATGATATGACAGGCGAAGCGGTCGGATTTGCAACTGAACTGCTCTTACAGGCGGGCGCTTTGGACGTATACACAATACCGATTCAGATGAAAAAGAACCGTCCGGGTATTCTTTTAACCTGTATCTGTGAGCCAAAAGACCGTGAACGTCTGACTTCCCTTTTCTTTTTACACACCTCAACACGCGGTGTGCGCTATCAGATGTTTGACCGCGCCAAACTTACCTCTGAAATCGAAACCTGCCATTCCGCATACGGCGATATACGGATCAAAAAAAGCAGCGGGTACGATGTCGAAAAAGAGAAAGCAGAGTTTGAAGATTTAAAGGCCATTTCTGCCGGCCATAACTATGAGGTGTCACTCGACCAGATCCGGGATACGATCGTGAGATAATTTTAAACAGATGACAGGGCGAAAATCCGATTTTTTCAGACATTTTCGCCCTCTTTCTTCCTCATTTCAGCGTTTCCACAGGCATTTTGGGGGAATCTTCTTCATTTCTGCTGTTTTTCGCCCTGACTTTTTGATTTCCGTGGGCTATTGAAATGAATTCCATCACTTTTCGCCCATTCTCTTTTATATCTGATAAATTTCTATTATAAATCGGGCGAACCACTTTTATTTTCCTCATATTTCACCCATTTTTTATCTTCACCTCCAATCCAGCTAATACAATACTTTGACATCTCATCCGTGACCTCATACACCAGAAGAAACATGGTTTCCGTGCCACGGGAACGGGATCTGTAACTGCTCTGCTGCCAGGGAGGAAAGCTTCATAGATGTGCTCAACAAAAAATCTTATACACAAAATAGCTGCGTATAAACTTCGTAACCATCTAAAATTTCTTCTTTTTCAGACAATTCATGCAGATAAAGACTCACCATATTTTCCAATACACTTTCTTTTCCAGCGTCAATTATTTCATCTTTAATCTCCTGCAAACACATATGAATCTCCCATTTTTCATTTTCTACAATATATATTCCATCTGTCTCTCTTTGGTTTTTAATCCCATTTTTTCATAGAATTTTTCCGCGGAGGTATTTCCTGCCCAGACATTTAATGTCACTTCATAACAGCCTAACCGTTTCGCCTCGCCCTTTACATATTCAAACAGGCTCTCACCTACATGCTGTCCTCTGATTTTTGCATCGACGCACAGATCATCGATAAAAAGCGATGTAAATGGCACCATATTATTGGAGAATGGCTGCTGTTTCAACTGGCAGAAAGCATATCCTAAGCATACGTCATTCTCATCTGCAGCTACATAAACAGGCTTTGTATCATCTTTTAACATTTCTTTCAGTTCATCCTCTGTGTACTTTGTCGTCCCCGGAATAAAAATATCCGGTCTTATATCTGCATGGATTTGAAGCACCTGCTCTAATAATTCAATCAGTCTTGGGATATCTTTTTCGTTTGCTCTTCGAATATTCATTTCACTTGCCTCCATATTTTTCATTATATCTGTAGTTTGAGTTTCAGGAATTTATTTTGATCCCCGCTTCCATTTATACATTTTCAGACACTGCGGATGCTCAAAATACTCCTGATCAAAGATCCATGCAATGTCAGTTTCCGATAATTCTTCTGCCTTAAATCTCCGATATTTGCTGTTCAGCTATACACTTCCCACTATCTGGGCGTGTTCGGGACTTGCACCCGTTAGAGTGCGCCCATGGCGCGCAAACTAAAAAAGGCTCCGCCAACAATAGCAGAGCCTCCGACATTTTCTTTAAAAACCCACGGTATCCAGCCGGATCGTGGTAAATGATAATCCAAAATTTTTGATTTCTATCTTACTCTTCTAAACTTTCCTTCATTCTGCCAAGCATACCTGATTTTTTCAACGGCAGAGTAATAATAATGGCAATGATCGTTCCTCCACAGGTGCTGATCAGAAACGGAACAACAAATGTGAATAACGCCGCTGTTTTATTACCCATGACAAGATATGCCACCGGATAAGAGAGCATTCCACCAATGATTCCGGTTCCAACTACTTCGCCAATATAGGCAAATGGAAGTTTTTTCCCATACTTATAGAGAAGTCCGCCAAGCAATGCACCACACATGCTTCCCGGGAATGCCAGAGGGCTTCCCAGTCCTAACAGATTACGGATCAGCGCCGCAATAAATGCCTGTGCCAGTGCCCACCACGGTCCTACGGTAACTGCGCATAAAATATTTACCAGATGCTGTACTGGTGCACATTTTGAACCGAATACCGGGAAGGAAAATAAACTTCCCACCACCGCTACTGCTGCTAAGATTGCTGTAACTGTCAATTTCTTTAAATTAAATTTTTTCATTTTGTCCTCTTTTCCCAGAATCTGCCACATACCACATTCTAAAAAAAGAATGATAAGACTGCAACAGTTCCTATTTTGATTTTACTGCCCCTGCAGCTTTTTCCACAATCAGGCAGAGAATGACTGTGACCACCATATCCGGCAGCGTATTTCCAACCGGCGTATCCACCTGCATCAATATGCGGTAAATCACAAATCCGGCAAGCCATACGATCAGATTACGCCACTGAAATGCAGATTTTCCGGCATCTGCTTTCTTTAAAATGAAGTAATCTGCGATCTGCACTGCGATCATCGGAGCAAAAACAGAACCGATCAGATATAAAAAGTTTGTAATGTTATCCATCGGATAAACGATTGCTGCGACAGTTCCAATCACAGTAACAACAATTGCCGCCCATTTTTCCTGAATCTTTGAGGAAATGGAAACACTAGAAACTCCTGCGGAATAGGCATCCAGGAAGGTTGTTGTAACCGTGGAAAATACAATAATGAGAAGTCCGACAACGCCGAAACCGGTTTTTAACATAATCTGCGCAATGTCATATTCACCGGTAAAAATAGCCGCTCCCATACCGATCATGTACATAAAAATGCTGACCAGACTGTAGACAATCACACTTGCGAGTGTTGCTGCAAACGGTTTTTGGGCTTCTCTTGTATAATCACTGATCAGCGGCAGCCAGGAAAGCGGCATTGCCACCGCAAGCTCTACGGCAGCTCCGAATGTCAAACTTCCGTCATCCACGATCGGCGTCATGCTGCCGCTGCCAAAGAAGATCACTTTAAAAAGTACCAGTGATAAAATAAAAAGTGCTGTCATGGCAACCGTATTTAATTTGCCAAGATTGGTCAGTCCAATAAAAATCCACACAATGATCAAAGCACCAATGATGACTGCCCACACCCAGTTTCCGGTATGTAAAACGCCGTCTGCCGCAAGTGCGCCATCATAGATCATGATCGCAGTCCATCCAACAAGCTGTAATACATTTAATACGGCAAAAAGAAGGCTTCCCTTCTCGCCAAAGCTCATTTTTACAGTTTCCATGGCACTTTTGCGCTCTTTCGCTCCGATCATTCCTGCCGCAAACATCATAAGTCCGCCGATCAGATGACCGAGCAGAATCGCTGCCATTGCTTTTCCAAAGCCAAGCGGTGCAAAGTATGTACCTGTCAGTATTTCGGCTAAAGATACGCCCGCACCAAACCAGATTAATCCGTTTGAAAAAACGGAAGTTCTCTTTTCATTCATCCTTCGTACTCTCCTTCGATCGCAAATGCATGGTTCATAGGTCCGCTTCCTTTTCCAAGGTCAAGCATGGCGGCAAGTGCGCCGGAAATATAATTTTTCGCATACCTGACGGAAGTTTCTAAATCCCTTCCTTTTGCAAGATTCGATGCGATTGCGGAAGAAAGCGTGCAGCCTGTTCCATGGGTATTTGGATTGTCAATTCTCTTTCCATGAAACCACACCGGCTCTTTTCCTTTCTGGAAAAGAAGGTCGTTGGCATCATTTAACTGATGTCCACCCTTCAATAAAACCGCACAGCCTAAAGTGTTACAAATGACTTCTGCTGCTTTTTCCATATCTGCTTCTGTTTTGATCTCCATTTCGGAAAGCACTTCTGCTTCCGGGATATTCGGAGTAATAACAGTTGCAAGAGGCAATAATTTACTTTTCAATGTGCTGATGGCGTCCCCGCTGATCAGTCTTGCCCCGCTGGTTGCCACCATGACAGGATCCACCACAATATTTTTTGCATGATACTCTGTCAGTTTTTCCGCAATTGTCTCGATCAGTTCACTCGACGAGACCATTCCGGTTTTGATCGCATCCGGATGAATATCCGTAAAAATACTATCCAGCTGCTCTGCCAAAAATTTCGGAGTTATCTCCATAATATCTGTTACGCCGGTCGTATTCTGGGCAGTCAGAGCCGTGATCGCGCTCATCGCGTATACGCGGTTTGCGGTCATTGTCTTAATATCTGCCTGGATGCCGGCGCCTCCACTGGAATCACTTCCAGCGATTGTTAATGCTGTGTACATAGAATCCTCCTTGTTTTCTGAAGGAAAATGCGAGCCCATTGGTGAGCAGAGGATTTTCCTCCCTTGTTTTTTCTGCATTAATTTTGTATAGCGACCTAAGGTGGTGCCCCCAATCTGCCGCTGTAATATATCATTTATCTTCATGCAGCCTTATCGGCGCAATCGACCAAAAACAAAAAATGCAGGAACCCAACCAAAGATTCCTGCACAAAAACCACTTGTGATTCATTATCTCCCTACGTTGGCATTATCCAAATCAGGTTCCGGGTTAAAGCGTCCGCTTACTCTCAGCCCGCCTGTGCGAGCACCCCATTTTTTGTTTTCGACATCACTTTTGTGATGATCTGTTTTTTTTATAACAGCTTTATTATACACGCCTGTTCTCAAAATGCAAGGTTTTTATCCTGAGCCATATAGAGTTCCGCAAAATATGGATCTTACTTCATCAGTTTCTCAAAAGTCCCCTGGCAGAATCACGAACCGGGCAGGAAAGATTCACCTTTTCCAGTGCCATCATGATCTCATTCGGAAACTGCCTTTCCACGCGGAATATGACCAGTTCCATAAATCCGCGTATCAGATAATGATTTAACATTTCCTCATGATTAAGGACTTTCTCTTTCATTTGCATCAAAACTTTCAGCAATACATTCGACACTACAAAAACAACCAGATATCCGCATAATTCAATAGAAAAGAATTAAATACCCCAGGCACGAGACAGCCAGATGTAACTAATAAGTTATGATCGATCACAGTGGTAACATTACATCAAAAACCGTTCCTCCAGACGGATTTGATCTGACTGCAATACTGCCATCATGCACTCTCACGATTTCACGGACAAGCGCAAGTCCAAGTCCTACACCGCCAAGTTCCCGGCTTCTGGATTTATCCACACGAAAGAATGGTTCAAACACGCGTTCCCTGAGTTCCTCAGGGATTCCGTTTCCCGTATCCTCCACGGACAGATAAACATGTTTTTCCTTCCGGTATGCAGTTACTGTAACCTGTCCGCCCGAATGATTATATTTTATGGCATTCTCAACAAGATTGTATACCAGCCTGTAAATAAGAATGTCACTTCCAACCATCGTTATATTTTTACATTTTCCAGTAAGTTTTATGTTTTTTTCCTGTGCAAGGGGATCCAGATCTGCTAACACTTCATCAACAAGCGCGTCAACCATAATTTCATCATCCCGTCCCACAGTCTGGAGTTCACTCATATCAAGGAGCGTTTTTACCATTTTACTGAGTCTTCCATTCTGCTCGGTAACCATCTTTATTGTCTGCAATGTATCAGCATCATTATCCGGATGCCGTGTAGAATTATAAAGATCAAGCTGTACCTGCATCAAAGATAATGGCGTCCGCAGTTCATGTGCTGCATTTGCGGTAAATTGCCTCTGTATCTCAAATGCGTCCGAGAGACGTTCAAGCATCTTATTATACGAAACGCTAAGCTGGTTCAATTCTTTAACTTTATTTTCTTCTATTCGTGAAGCTGCCAGATTTTGCGCCTGTACTTCTTCAATTTTATCAGAAAATTCACGGATTGGTCTGAGTGCATGCCCACTTATAAAATATGTAACTACCCCGCCAATAAGAGCCAATATGGCTGATATCAGCAGACTGTTTTTTTTGTAGTCTTCCTTATTATTATATGCCTGGATAGAAAAATCATTGGCAAACTCATCCCACTTATCATCTGGAATGCTGATATATATTTCATCCGTATCCTCCCCGTTATCCTCTCCCTGGGCATCCACAGTCTCCTGCAGGGAATCGATATAATACACGCCATTTTTATAGACAAACATCGTCAGACATCCACATATAATAGCAATATATACCGTAATGATACAGGTAAGCCTCCACTGCAGTGACATTCTTTTCATCGTTCAGACTCCTCCCGTATTTTATATCCCTCTCCCACCTTGTTTAAAATCGGATCATATCCAAGCTCAGCCTTAAGCTTTTTCCTAAGCGAAGACATGTGTACTCTGATGGCACCACTAAAGCTATCCACGGATGCATCCCAGACATGTTCCATCAATTCCTCCTGACTTACCGGTCTTCCAGGATTCAAAAGTAAATATTCCAAAATACCATTTTCTTTTCTTGTCAGGGAAATCATTTTCCCTTTTGCATATGCCTCACGTCTTACCGTATCGAACTTTATCCCACCACTTTCCAGACACACATCTTTCTGCACAAATTTTCTTCTTGTCAGACTTCTGATACGCGCCTCAAGTTCCTGCAGATGAAATGGTTTTTCCATATAGTCATTTGCCCCTGCATCCAGTCCTTCAACCTTATCCGCAATCTGCCCTCTTGCAGATAATATAAGAACCTTTGTCTCCTCATTTCTCTGTCTGAGTTCCTTTAAAATCTCCATTCCATCCATACCGGGCAGATTCAGATCCAGAACAATCAGATCATAATTCTCCGTCAGGACACTTTCAAAAGCCTCTTCCCCATCATAACAGGTATCCACCTCGTACCCTGCATCATACAGCCGTTTTGCAACCATGTCACACATTTGTTTCTCATCTTCAACTATCAATAATCTCAAAATTCATTCACCCGCTTCTTAACACAAATTTTACAACAGCTATTGTATAATACTAACATCAGCTGGTCAATAAATACAACAAATGAAAGGAGTAAAATATCTTGAAGTGCAAAAAAATCTATCAGTCGATCCTGCTCATCTCAGGTATCACCATGATAAGTTACGGTGCGGTCAGAGGAGAAGCAGCTGTCGTGCTCGGTAAAGCAATAAAATTATGTCTGGAGTGTGTCGGAATTGGATAAAAAAAAGACTTTTCTATCAAAAAAAACAGCTGTACTACGCGGATGGATACAGGCAGCTGCCACACTGCTCACGAATATCCATATTCCTAATTTATGGAAAGGAAAAATATATCAGGGCAGCGTAAAAAACGTATGTGTACCAGGATTAAATTGTTACTCCTGTCCTGCGGCAACAGGAGCATGCCCAATTGGAGCTTTTCAGGCGGTTGTTGGTTCATCAGGATTTAAATTTTCATACTACATAACCGGATTTTTTATTTTACTCGGTGTAACACTCGGAAGATTTATATGTGGTTTTCTGTGTCCGTTTGGATGGTTTCAGGATTTACTTCATAAAATACCCGGGAAAAAATTTTCTACAGCCCGGCTCAAACCGCTGCGCTATTTAAAATACATCATCCTGATCATTTTTGTTATACTTCTTCCGATGCTGGTAACGAACTCTATCGGAATGGGAGATCCTTTCTTCTGTAAATATATTTGTCCTCAGGGTGTCCTGGAAGGAGCTATCCCTCTCGCACTTGGAAATGCCGCTATACGTTCTGCACTGGGAAAACTTTTTTCTTTTAAATGCCTTATTTTAATCACAGTAATTGTGTTAAGTATTTTGTTTTACAGACCATTCTGTAAATGGATCTGTCCTCTAGGAGCAATCTACTCATTATTTAATAAGGTCAGCTTTCTTTCTATTAAAATTGAGAACAGCAGATGCATCGGATGCGGGCAATGCCAAAAGGCATGTAAAATGGATGTGGATGTGTGTAAAACTCCAGATCATCCGGAATGCATACGATGCGGAGCCTGTATAAAAGCCTGTCCTAAAGATGCGATCCACTACCAGTTTATGGGGAAATCATGTAAAAAAAAGAACAACAGTAACCAGCAGTCATAAACCAGTAACTATCAATCTTATTACAATTTAAAAAAGGAGCAATTATCCATGAAAACAAAAATTACATTTATTTCAGTTGTCACACTCAGCATCGCACTGCTGCTTACATCCTGCAGCGGAAAAGGAACTGTAAGCACCACAGAACCACAGAATACCACGGCTGAAGACAGCACGGCATCTGCGGACAATTCCAACACAAAGCTGGATGATTTATATCAGCAGGAGAACCGGATCTTTGCAGAGCATAAAGATATATGGGACAAATTATTTGGTCTGATGAATAAAAACACTGCAGATTCAAACGGAAATTATGCTGATTATCTGGCTGATACCGCTGAATCAAACAAAGATTCTTTTACTGATGACGAATTCAAAACACTTACTGATGATATTGAAACCATACGAAAAATCGAAGAACAGATCGCAGAAATTGAAAAAGAAACTACAGAATCCGATAAAAATGGGCAGAATACTAATTCTGAAGATGCATCACCATTCAAAAATTTCTCAGGTCAGGATTTCGATGGTAATTCTGTTGACGAAAGTCTTTTTTCCGAAAATGCAGTAACTGTCATCAATTTCTGGTTTACCGGCTGCAAGCCTTGTGTTGCTGAGTTATCCAAACTGAATGAATTAAATGATGCAGTCAGGGCAATGGGAGGAGAAGTAGTCGGCATCAACACAGAAACCTTCGATGGAAATGAATCGGCTATCAAAGAAGCTGCCTCTGTTCTTGAAAGCCAAGGTGCTAAATACCGCAATCTTTCTATTGATTCATCTTCAGATGCAGGCAAATATGCCTCCAATATCATGGCATTTCCTACCACAATACTCGTCGACAGAAATGGTAACATCGTGGGTGATCCGATGCTCGGTGGAATCGATAATCAGGATAACTATGATACTCTGATGAAACAGATCCAATCTGTAATCGATGCAGACAGCTCAAATAAATAACCCTTTTATGATACTCTTTTGTACATAACCGGCAATCATACCCAACGGTTCTATTTTCATTCACTCCCGGACTTTCAGATACCTGCCGGGAGGTATCTGAAAGTCTCTCCCATTACCGGTATAGCTTTCTTTTTATCTGAATTCTCCTTATGCTTTCTTAAGTCGCTCTCTTTAACGTTCCAATATAATCTCCATTATGATAAACAAATGGTCCGGGTTCTCCCTCTTCTCCAAAATATTCCGGTCTTAAGGACAAGATATCGAGCAGTTCATCAATCGTCTGCACCCTGGTTGCCTGATATGGCTGTTCAAATGCAATCTTTTCTACAAACAAATAATAATCACTATACTTTATCAGGATACCAGTATGACCTACAAAAACAGCATCCGTATATGGATCATATATTACGATACTAAGAAGCGATATTCTGTCATTATCTATTTGAAATCCATATTCTTTCCAGCTGTCGCAAAATGCAGATTCCGGATGTCTGTCATCCGTAACACTCTTTTCACCATAAAGTGTGGTAAACATATCTTTGTTCTCTTTTATGATTTCATACCTGTCCACATTATCTATCGCTTCTGTGTCAAACATCAGATAGGTTCCCTCATAATGATCTTCCGTTAATTCCGAGCGGATCACCCCATCTAACAGGAGAAAAGCTGTCATTCTACAGTCCGCATCTGAATAATCATGATTCTGTTCCCAGCCATCCATACATTTACCGATATCCGCTTTCATTTTCCCAGGATCTGACCATGTATCTTCCAGCTTTGCATTTTTTCCTGCGGAATCTGCAAAATCAACCGCCCATTCCCGAAATATGTCTACATGCGCAGCTCCCGCAGAGTCAAGTTCTTTACAGATCTCAGTAATCGTATTGTTCCCTCCCATATATGTTGCACCAGGTATCTTTTGTTTCTGCACTGTTTCTGTGCAGGCTGCCAGCATCATAAATGCAGACACAATCATAGCAATAACAGACAGCTTCATGGCTATTTTGGTTTGTTTTTTCAACAGATATTACCTCTTCTCCCCTAAATGATCATGACGTAAAAATCGTTCCTGTCAATTCTTTTCATCCTCGATCGTGAGTGTTCCGGGTCTTACATTCAAATAGATACTGCCCTTGTCCACTTTATACATATCAAGCAGCATTACCCAGAGACGGTGTATTGCGTCAAGTAATACATTCGATACCTCTATGCTATATGGCAGCAGTGCATGAATATCAAAAAAACGCATGCCAAGTGGTGGTAAAAATACCATATTGCTTGATTTTACTTTCTGCTCTCCTATGCTTCTGTTTGCAGTTTTTAACATTTCATAAGTGATCAGACAAAAATCTTTTCCTTTATATCTACAATAGTAAGAAACATAGCACTCATCAATCGTCCAGTCTAATCCATCCTCATGCTCAACGGGTTTTTCTTCTGCCGGATTTGCCTCGGTAGTCATAACCTCTACACTCCAGCGGATTCTTCCTTCTTTTGTCTCTCCCATCATCTCCTGGATCTCACGAAAAATTTCTTCCTGTTTTTTCACATTAATCTCCATTCTTGCGCTGTCTTTTGCGCATCTCAAGTTTGTGCGTAAGCACAAATCTTGCGTGTGAAAAATCTTATTTTTCACACTAATCTCCATTTCTAAGCAGCTAATGATATTATTTTTTTCATAAAAGCTATATATTTTGCCCGGAAACAAATAGCCGTACTAATCCCTCACATAAATATCCGAAAGATTCTCAAGGATCGCTCCTGCGACATCCGGTTTGTTCATCGTATAAATATGCACATGATTGACACCGTTTGCGATCAGATCGATGATCTGGTCTGTCGCGTAGGCGATACCTGCCTGTTTCATGGCAGCCGGGTCACTTCCAAAACGGTCAACGATTGCAAGGAAACGGCGCGGTACCAAACTTCCGGACAGGGCAATGCTCCGTTTTACCTGGTTTGCGTTGGTGATCGGCATAATTCCTGCTACGACAGGAACATCGATTCCATGTTTTAGTGCTTTGTACATAAAGTTATAAAGAATATTATTGTCAAAGAACATCTGTGTTGTGAGGAACTCACATCCGGCATCCACTTTTTCTTTCAAATGAATCAGATCTTCCTCTAATGTCTGTGACTCAGGATGTCCTTCCGGATAGCAGGCTCCGCCGATACAGAAATCTCCCTGTGATTTGATATCATAGATCAGCTCACTTGCATGTTTATACTGATTTGGCAGCGGGAAATCCGCATTCTGCGGGATATCTCCGCGCAGTGCAAGTACATTTTCAATCTGCTTTTCTTTTAACTCCTGAATCACAGAGGCAACTTTCTCCTTAGTCGAAGATGCACAGGTGAGATGTGCCAGTGCCGGAATATGATTCACATTTCTCACTTCATTTGCAAGTTCTACCGTATAATCAGAAGTTCCGCCGGTTGCACCATAAGTAACACTCATATATGCCGGTTTCAATGCTGCCATATCACCGACAATCTTTTTGTAGTTGTCTAACTGTGCACCCTGTTTCGGCGGGAACAGTTCACAGGAAATCGTTACATTCTCTGTATTTAATAATTCTGTAAGTCTCATAAATCCCTCTTTCTGCTAAAAGCGTCTTATTTTATCGGAACCGTCATCCACGGTATTCTCGATCTTTCGTATCACAACATAATAGGAATAATTCTCATTGACAGCCACTTCCACGCGGTCACCGACCTTATGTCCAAGCAATGCCTTTCCAAGCGGTGACTCATTGCTGATCAGATTCTTTAAAGAATTACCGCGGACGGTGGTCACAAGTTTATAAACTTCTTCCTCATCATCCTCCTCAAAATAAACCGTCACCGTATTATTCATACCAACTTCATCCTCCGCAGAATCCGTTGAAATCACTTTTGCGGTTTTGATCATTCTCTCTAAATAGCGGATACGGCTCTCATTCTGGTTCTTATCTTTCTTTGCCGCATGGTACTCGAAATTCTCACTTAAGTCTCCCTGCGCTCTTGCCTCCTTCACTGCCTCTAAGGCCTCTTTACGCACCACAAGTTTCCGGTACTCAATCTCCTCTTCCATCTTTTTTATATCCTGTTCGGTCAATTCGTCGTACATGAATCTTCCTCCTTACTTGTCATTTCAGCGATTATTATAAATTCTTTCCAGTTTTCCGTCAAATAAATTTCTGTGTAAACATCTCTTTACTGATCCATTGAATTTCGCATTTTGTACATTTTTTGGCACATACTGACAATATATATCCACTTGCGGGATCATAGCTTTGCAGATACCATTCTCCCGTCTGCCCCGCTTTTAAAAATTTAACCTGATCCTGCAGTACACAAAACGATGCAAGATCCAATGCCATCCCTTTTCCAACCGCTTTGATATAACTTTCTTTTCTTGTCCATAACTCTGTAAAATAACAGTCTGCTTTTTTCATTTTTCCCTTTTGTAATGCCAGATATTCCTCCGGACAGAAAAAACGTTCTGCCACTTTCATCTGTCCTTTCCGGATCTGTTCCACATCAATTCCAACTTCTTTATCTGAAAAAACACCTGCCACATATCTTCCCGAATGTGACAGGTTAAAATGTATACCGGTTTTTCCATTTAATACCGGTTTTCCTTTCTCTCCGAATCTAAGATACATCTGCTGCATTTTCCCTGGTAACAGACTGATTCCATATTCCCTCAGGGCATACTCTAACAATAATCCTGCTGCTAAAGATCTGCACCGGTCTTCTTTTTTTTTCAATTGCATTATTTTATTTTTCCGGTCTTCCGTGATAAAAGGCAGCATCTGTGCAAATATCTTTTCATCCCCAAATGGAACAATATCCGTCATATAAATCTTCACGCGTCTTATTCTCCCTCGATCCGGATAATGCTTCTAAGATGTTCTCTTTCCCTGGACAATTCCTCATATACCGGCATCAGTCCATCATTTATTCCGGCACGAAGCGGCTCTACAATTTTTTCGACCGTATCAAACATCGGTGTGATTCCCATATTGGCAAAGACACCTTTTAAAGTATGTGCACAGTCAAACGCCTTTTTTCTCTCATCTTCTGCAAGTGCCTCTTTTAATCCATCAAAAGACTCGTCCTCTGCCACCATCGGAAGGCAGCTTTTATATAATTCCTCATCTCCTAAAAAACGCTCTAAAGCTCCATCTAAATCGCATCCCCATGCTCTTAATTTTTCCAATACCTCACACATTTTTCTATCATTCCTCCGATTGTTCTTTTTCCTGTTCCATCTCCCTGTCTTTCGTTTTTCCGGATAATAACAGCCTGTATTTTTCTAATTCCCATTCCAGTTGTTTTGGTTCTGTCACATTTAAGAAAACACCATATATGATATGTTTATTTCCTACAATTCCTACATCATACAGCTTTAATGATATAAAAATTTCTTCTCCTGCTTCATTCTTCCTGGAAAATTCACATTGTGTTTCACGTCCTTTATCTGCTGTATAAAAAAAGGCATCCAGAATACGTTTATGATATCGTTTTGGAATTCCCTGAAAAATATCTTTTTTCTGACTGATATCCTGATATCCAAACACCTCATAATACGCATTATTTACGCGTATTATCTCAATCTGTTCTTTGCCGTACTCATAGACAGCCACACCCTGTTTCGCATTTAAAAAGAGTGACTCCAGCTGGGAGGCCGGCGTCCACAGGCTATCTATGTCAACTAAGCGTTCTGTCTCTTTCTTTCTCTCCGCATGCGGTCTGTCAAACTGCAGTTTTTCGTATTCTTCCACAGGCATCGGTTTTGCAAAATAATATCCCTGTACATATTCACAGCCAATACTCCGCAAAAATTCCACCTGTTCGATCCGTTCCACACCTTCCGCAACAACCGGCATATTCAGCCATTTTGCCATACGGATCACTGCCGCCATGATATTTTCTCCGCGTCCTTCCCTGTCATCACCGGCAAAAAACTTCATGTCCATCTTTAAAACATCAACCACAATATCCTTTAAAACATTTAAAGAAGAATAACCACTTCCAAAATCGTCCATCAGAATGTAAAATCCCTCTTCGCGCAAACGCTGCATCATATCCTGCACTGCTTTTGGATTTGTATTGTATGCACTCTCTGTCAGTTCTACCTGAAACAGTCTGCGTGGAATCCGGTAACTGTCCACCAGATTGCAGATCACATTCACGATATCTTTGTTGTAAAGACTGATCCTCGAAAGATTGACGGATATCGGAAGCGGATTCTTTCCTTCATCCATCCACTTTCTAAGCTGGATGCAGGTCTGCTCCCACACATAATAATCCAGCTTTGTGATAAATCCATTCCGTTCAAATACCGGTATAAACTCTCCCGGTGAAATCATTCCACGTTCCGGATGTTTCCAGCGAACCAGCGCCTCCGCTCCTGCGATCTGATTATCGCTGAGCCCGTATTTTGGCTGATAGAATACAACAAATTCATGATTTTCCAGTGCACTTTTCATGCTGTTTACGATCCGCTGTTCCTTCTCGATCTCCTGGCTCATCTGCCGTGTATAAAATGCATAGTTACGGATATAATTGCCTTTGCAGTGCTTTGCCGCAAGGTTGGCACGATCGTACATGTGATCCGGTGTTATTTTCTTTCCAGCGATCAGATAAACACCAAATATCGGTACAATATCAAAATCAAGCGGGTATCTGCTTAAGATATCACGCATTTTATCAAAACTTTCGACCAGTTCTTTTGTATTTTCATAGGATACGCAGAAGCAGAATATATCCGCATCCATCCTGCCAAAGGTAACGTCACTGCGGTTTCTGACTGCACATATCAAAAGGTCTGCAATATATTTCAGCAGCATGTCCCCTGCACTCATTCCAAAGAAAGAATTGATCAGCTGGAACTTTTCAATATCCATCCGCACAAAAGCAAAATGCCGGTCCGGATATCGCTCTAACATAGAAGATGTCGCCTGAAACATATGGGTCTTATTATAGATGCCGGTAAGGATATCATATTCTGCACGGTACTTTAACGCTTTGCTGATATTCTGACTGCTGCTGCCAATCACATTCTTCAGCCGGAACCGGACAACATCCACATCATACGGTTTCCGGATAAAATCCCATGCTCCCATGCCCAGGCATTTAATCTCTGTCTCAATGTCAATCTCCATCGTAAGTACAATGACAGGTATTGCCTGATACATCTGCGCTTTATGATACCGTTCCAGAAAATAATACCCGTCATACTCCGGCATAACGATATCTAAAAGTACCGCCGTTATCTCCGTGCTTCGTTCATAAAGAATCTCAAATGCTTCCTTGCCATTTTCTGCCTCTATCACCTCGTACGTACCGCTCAAAATTCTTTTCATCATGACACGTTCGACCTGTTTATCATCTACGACTAATACCTTGCTCTTTTCAGACATATTCTCACCTATCCGCCCCCCCAAAAAATCCCATAAAAAAACCTGACTTTATCATAGCAAAGTCAGAGTTTCTTTTCAATAGTCATCATTTAACCTTCTGCAAAAAAAAGGTCGATTTTTCCACAAAGGCAGATATCTGTCGAAGATGCGCCAACCTGAATTTCATACGTTCCATTTACCGGAACCGGCATCTTTTTGTCTGTGTCATAACGGGAAAAATCTCTTTCCTCCAAAATAACACAGATCCTCTTTGTTTCCCCGGCATCAAGCCTGACTTTTTCAAACGCTTTCAGTTCATGAACCGGTCTGTCTTTTTTCTGTTCCGGTGCCACATAAATCTGAATGGTCTCTTTCCCTGCACATTTTCCTGTATTGGTTACCGAACAGGAAACTTTCACGGTCTGTCTGCCATTTTCCTGCTGCCGTATAATTTCAAGATCATTATAGGTAAATGCCGTATAGGAAAGTCCATGACCAAACGGGAACAGGACATCTGTTTTTTTTGTGTCATAATAACGGTAACCGACCATCACACCTTCCCTATACTCCACACGGTCTTTCTTTCCAAATGTTCCGATCGTATGTGCCGGACACTGCGACGCATCACGGATAAATGTTTCTGCCAGCTTTCCGGATGGATTTACTTTTCCAGACAAGATCTCTGCCAGGGCTGTTCCCCCTTCCATACCGGCATAGTAGCTCCAGAGGATTGCTTTTGCCTTTTCTGCCCACGGCATCTCAACCGGTGCACCTGCATACATGCAGACCACCGTATCCGGCACGGCCTTTAGCAGAGCATCGATTACTTCATCCTGCCCGTATGGCAGTTTCATGTTCACACGGTCAAGTCCCTCCACATCAAAATCGTGGTTCAGTCCGCCCACGAAAATAACAATGTCACTTGCTTTTGCCAGTGCAACTGCTTCCGCTAAGGCTTCCTGCTGTTTTTCATCCAGTGCTCTTCCACTTATAGTGCTTTCCTTTTCGGTATCCTCTGCAGTCTCCGTGCTCGCCGCCTGCCAGTTGATCTCAGATGCCTCTTTCTTATCCGGAATCACATAGCCCGGTGCGTAAGAAACTTTCACATTTCCACCAAGTAACTTTTTGATTCCCATAAGCGGTGATATCTCATACAGTGCCTTGATTTCTGCACTTCCTCCCCCGTTCGAATGGATCGCAGCGGCATTTGCGCCGATCACGGCAACCTTACAGCCGGATTCTGCCTGAAGCGGCAATACCTGATCTTCATTTTTCAGTAAAATCATGGACTCGCGCGCCACATCGAGCACTGCCCTGCGGTGTTCCTCCGTATTGTATGCGCCTGTCTTACGATGTTTTCTCTCCGGTCCGATCATTTTTAAACGCAGCATCATGCGGAGGATATTGCGCACTTTCTCATCCACCAGCGATTCTTCGATTTCTCCATCCTTCACTGCTTTTAACAGAGGATCTGCCATGTACTGTTCGTCGAACTGATACTTGACATCCATCTCAAGATCCAGCCCGGACTCTGCCGCCAGTTTCGTATCATGCACAGCACCCCAGTCGGAGATTACCACGCCGTCAAATGACCAGTCTTTCCGCAACTTCTCGTTGAGCAGGGATTTACTCATACAGCAGTGCTCACCGTTTAACAGATTATAGGCTCCCATCAGCGCAAGGGTGTGTCCCTTTTCTACCGCCGCTTGAAATCCCGGAAAATAAATTTCTTCCAGTGCTGTCTCATCGATGATTGTATCCACCCAGAGTCTTTCGGTTTCCTGTGAGTTTGCCGTAAAATGCTTCACGCATGCCGCAACATCGTTTTCCTGGATTCCCTCGATCATCGGTACAACCAGTTCTTCGATGAGTCCCGGATCTTCGCTCATATATTCAAAATTCCTGCCACAGAGCGGACTCCGCTTGATGTTGATGCCCGGAGCTAAGATCACATCTTTGCCCCTGCCTCTTGCCTCCTCGCCCAGCACTTCTCCGGCTTTCTTTGCCAGCGCACGATTCCAGGTGGATGCAATGGCGCTGTTGCACGGAAGATAAGTCACATAATCTTCCGTCGTCCCGACATTCCGCCATTCATTGTCCGCAAATTCTGCGCGCACTCCCATCGGTCCATCCGACATATAGAGCGGTGGGATGGAAAGCCGCTCCACTCCTTCGGTGCGGAATAAACCCGCACCGTGGATCATACCGATTTTTTCTTCTAAAGTCAGCTCTTTTAAAATTTCTTCAATGTATGTTTCCTGCATTAAAATACAACCTCAGCCTTGCCGTCCCCGTGAAACTCTACGATGACATTTTCTCCATCCTGTGTATAGGATGCACCGTTTACCTGCTTTGGAGCACCGCCATTCATCAATGCCACTTTGGATGCCTTATTACTCTCTACCGCGATCTGATAAGAAGATCCGTTCTTTACAACATTTGCAGATGCTTCTTTTTCATTTTCCGTTCCATATACGACAGTTTCTGCCTTGATGCCATCTTTTAATGCATATGCACGGAATGTCACACCATCTGCATAGTCATAAACTGCATTATCATTTCTTGCTCCCATAGCCACAATACTGCCCTCTTTGACATAAAGAGGAATGCTTAAATAACCATGTTTTTCTGTATACCATTTACCGCCCTCTTTGACTTCTCCGGTCAGTAAGGATGTCCATGTTCCCTCCGGCAGGTAATATTCTGCGATACTGTCCTCGCGGAAGATCGGTGCAACGAGCAGGGAATCACCTAACATGTACTGTGTTGCTAAATATGCACAGTTTTTATCTTCGGTAAATTCAAGTACCATGCTGCGCATCATAGGAATACCTGTTTTGGACGTCTCGATCGCATTGCGGTACAGATATGGCATCAAAGATGCCTTAAGCTGTGCAAAGCAGCGTACCACATCCACTGCTTCTTCATCATATGCCCACGGCACACGGTAAGAAGTAGATCCATGCAGTCTTGAATGGGAAGAAAGAAGTCCGAAAGCACACCATCTCTTATAGACGTCCGGTGTGGATGTACTCTCAAATCCTCCGATATCATGGCTCCAGTATCCAAAACCGGAACTTGTCAGTGACAGGCCTCCGCGAAGGCTCTCCTCCATGGATTCATAATCAGACCAGCAGTCACCGCCCCAGTGAACCGGGAACTTCTGTCCGCCTGCAGTTGCAGAACGTGCAAAAAGAACAGCCTCTTTTTCACCTTTTTTCTTCTTTAATACGTTAAATACCACCTTATTGTAAAGGTATGTATAGTAGTTGTGCATCTTGACCGGATCAGAACCGTCGTAATATACCGCATCCGTCGGGATTCTCTCACCAAAATCTGTTTTGAAGCAGTCAACACCCATATCGAGCAGTGCCTCTAACTTTTTGCTGTACCACTCGCAGGCTGCAGGGTTGGTAAAGTCCACAATGGCAAGTCCCGGCTGCCACATATCCCACTGCCATACATCGCCATTTGGACGTTTTAAGAAGTAACCGCCCTCGACACCCTCTTTGAACATGGAGGACTCCTGTCCCACATAGCTGTTGATCCAGACACAGATCTTTAATCCTTTTGCTTTCAGACGTTTTAACATGCCCTCCGGGTCCGGGAATACTCTTGAATCCCAGGTAAAATCACACCAGTTGAAATCTTTCATCCAGAAGCAGTCAAAATGGAATACGGATAACGGGATCTTGCGGTCAAACATTCCATCGACAAAACTGTTGACTGTCTTTTCATCATAATTTGTCGTAAAGGATGTGGACAGCCAGAGACCGAATGTCCACGGTGCCGGAAGTGACGGTTTTCCAGTGATATCTGTATAGCGCATCAGCACTTCTTTCATCGTCGGCCCGTTGATCAGGAAATAGTCAAGGTTTTCACCCGGCACGGAAAATTCAACCTTGGTTACCATCTCTGTTGCAACTTCAAAGGACACGCGCTCCGGATGGTTTACAAACACACCGTATCCTTTATTGGAAATATAAAACGGGATATTTTTATAAGACTGCTCTGTGGAAGTACCGCCGTCCTCGTTCCAGATATCCACGCTCTGTCCATTTTTTACAAACGCAGAAAAACGCTCGCCAAGTCCATAGATCAGCTCGCCAACGGAAAGTGATAACTGCTCTCTCATATAAGCATCTTCCGGTCCTTTATCATAGGCAAAACCTTTCCAGTCGGTCTTCATGTATGCAAGATCTCTCCATCCGCTTGCAGTGATTTTCTCCTCACCGCGGTAAAATGTGAGTGCTCCGTTCTCTTTCTGCACTTCCAGACGCAGTGTACCGCTTGAAATGACCAGTTTGTCCTCCGTATCTTCTGCCTTTAAATGTCCGCTCTCCGCAGGTGCGATCTCAAATGACGGTGCCTTTTTCTGCACGCCCATGTGATGATAAGTCTGAACCCTAAGCACTTCCTCATACGGTGCTGAAATCACGATCGTGAGGTTGATTCCGCCAAGGGTATCGCCGCGCTGTGTGATCTTGCTTGTCGGCGCACAGATCGTCACCTGATCTTTCTCGATTTTTGAAAAATATACTTCTGCCGGAGAAAAGCACTCGCAGCGCTCTTTCTGCAGCCAGCATCCATTACTGAATTTCATATGATAATCCTCCCTGTTTTCCGAAGGAAAATGCGACTGCTATCAGGCGCAGAGGATTTTCCTCCCTGTAATTATCTCATTTTGTCTCATCTTACTATACCCACCCTGCAAAAAATACCCTCTAAATTGTACATAAAACACTCGATAAATTTGACAAACAAAACGTTCGCATTTATACTTACGTTTAGTGCTTTTATCATTGGAACAGGAAGGTTATTTTTATGTATCGCGTTTTAATTGCAGATGATGAATCCATTATCCGGGAAGGTATCAAATGTCTGTTCGACTGGGAATCTCTCGGCTATACGATCGCCGGAGAAGCTGCAAACGGTGAGACGGCCTATCAGCAGATTCTTGCCTTACAGCCGGATATCGTTCTCTTAGACATCCGCATGCCGGGAATGTCAGGGCTTGACGTTATCCGGGAGGCAAGAGCACAGGGTTTTACCGGAAAAGTCATTATCTTAAGCGGTTACTCTGATTTCAAATATGCGCAGGAAGCCATCCGTTACGGAGTGCAGTATTATCTGACAAAGCCGATCGACGAGGATGAACTTGAGGAGATTCTTCGTTCGATCAAAGAAAACTTAGACAAGGATGCTGCAACTGCAAATACCCGGGAACATTACCGTGAAAAGGCAAGAGAGACCATCATCCGCGATCTTTTAACGAATGATATCGATCTTTCCCACATAAATACAACAGATCTCCATCTGACAGCAGACACCTATCAGGTTGTGATCTATGAGAAATACAGTCACAATACTGCAGATGCCTCCTATCGTTTTTCGGATCTTCTGCGCGTGACGAATCAGGATAATAACTCCTACGATAACATTACGCTGCAGTATCATGAGGTTATTTTGCTGAAAGGCACTTTTGCCATTCAAAAATTTAATGATTTTCTGGAGCGTTACCGGAGAGAACGGCGTCCACAGGAGAATTCTCCTCTTGACAGTCTCTTTATTACATATGGTGCGCGTGTGTCAGACCTGTCGGAAGTCTATATTTCCTATATTCAGGCGAAACAGCTCTTAGAACGCCGTTTCTTCTGCGAGCAGGAACAGCACACGATCGGTTATGCCGAACTGCCGGACCCGGACAGTTTAAAATCCATCTTAAACGACGCTTTTTTAAACCGTTACGCTACCAGCCTGTTTGAATATCTTCAGGCATTCAACCGCAATATGTTAGCGGAGACTTTGACACAGCTTACCAATGAACTTTACCATGCTGCAGATTCGATTGATTCCATACGGCTTTTCCTGACAGACCTTTATCTGCAGATCAAGGAACAGGCAAACCGGCTTTACAATGGTGCAAATATCCCGTTTCCGAGCAATGCGGATATCATCCGTCTGATCGAAGAAAAATATTATCTCTACGAGATCATCCTGTACTTTACGGAACAGTTTGAGATGATCATGTCCTCGATCGGTAACTCTTCCCGTGAAAGCGTGCTGGATGATATTCTGCACTACATCAACCACAACTATGCAAGCAATATCACATTAGAAAATATTGCACCGCTGTTTGGTTACAACAGCTCCTATCTCGGAAAGATTTTCCGCAAAAAGATGGGTGAAAACTTCAACTCATACGTCGACCATGTCCGCATCAAACACTCGATGGAGCTTCTCTGTTCCTCAGAGTTAAAAGTTTATGCGATCGCAGAAAAAGTCGGTTACCGGAATGTCGATTATTTCCATATCAAATTCAAAAAATATGTTGGAAAAAGTCCGGCAGAATACCGGAAAGAACATAAAAATGAATAAATTTTCATAAAAACTGCCGCCTCCGGGTGAATATATGTACCCTTTTCTCTGTAAGTTCAGAAAAAGGGCGACATATCACCGTGAGGCGGCAGTTTGTATTTATAAGATCCGGGTGTCAAATGGTGTTTTCCGGTTTTTCGATTGGCAAATGGCACCGCAGTGCCTGTCATTTTAAGAAATCATACTGTGACATATAAAGTTTGTAATACTCACCCTTCTGTTCCATCAGTGCGTCATGATTTCCACGCTCTAAAATATCGCCTTTGTCTACATATAAGATGCAGTCGGCATTTTTGATTGTGGAGAGCCTGTGTGCAATGATAAAGGACGTTCTTCCTTTCAAAAGCTCATTTAATCCCTTCTGTAAAAGCAGTTCCGTCTCGGTATCAATGCTCGAAGTCGCCTCATCTAAGATCAGGATCTTCGGATCTGCAAGCAGTGCCCTTGCAAAGGAAATAAGCTGCCGCTGTCCGGCGGATAGCCTGCTTCCTCTCTCATTGACTTGTGTCTTATATCCGTTTTCCATTTCCATAATAAAATCATGGGCGCAGACTGTTTTTGCGGCACGGATGACTTCCTCGTCCGTCGCACTGCGGTTGCCATAGCGGATATTATCCATGATCGTCCCCGCAAAAATAAAGCTGTCCTGCATCATGATTCCCATCTGGGTGCGCAGTGAATGAAGTGTCACCTTCGAGATATCAATGCCATCGATCGTGATTTTCCCGGAATCCACATTGTAAAAACGGCTGATGAGATTTACGATCGTGGATTTTCCTGCCCCGGTCGGGCCGACGATCGCATACGTTTCACCCGGTTTTGCCGTAAAATTGATATCCTCCAAAATCTTCTGCCCCGGCTCATAACCAAAGGACACATGGGAAAACTTCACTTCTCCTGCCACCTCCGGCATCGGGATTGCATCCGGCTCATCCCTGACACCCACCGGCTCATCGATCGTCTCAAAAATCCTCTCAAGATAAGAGATTGCTGTCAAAAGAGAATTGTAAAATCCGGCAAGTGTGTTGATTGGTGCCCAGAAACGCCCAATGTACGCGGTAAATGCGATCAGAACACCGACGGTCAGTGTCATATCCGGTGCTAAAATCCAACGGACACCCAGCACATAGATCAGTGCCGTCGTAAATGTCGAAATAATATCCACGCTCGGTCCCATCGTAAAGTTAAACATTACCGCACGCATCCAGGATTTCCGGTAATTTTTACTTAGGTTATTAAAGATTCCGGTATTCTCATTTTCCCTTACAAAAGACTGCGTCACACGGATTCCATTGATACTCTCCGCAATGTACGCATTTAAGTTTGACTGTTTGTTGCTCTGGATCTGCCATGCCCTGCGCTGTTTTTTCTTGATTAAGATAATCACAAATGCAAGAACCGGCAATCCGCACAGACAGATCAGCGTCAGCCGGACATCGAGTGCAAACATAAACATCAGAATAAAGATCAGGTTGCACAGATCTGTGAATGTGTTGACAATACCATTGCTCAAAAGATCACTTAGGCTGTTCACATAATTGACCACACGCACCTGAATTTTTCCATGTGGTCTGTCATCATAATAGGAAAATGGAAGTTCCTGCAGATGACAGAAAATATCATAGCGGATGTCATGTACGATATTCTGCCCGATCACACTCATGGTCTTGATCTTGATCCGCAGGGAAATACCCGAATAAAGTGCGATCAGCAATGTCGCAATACTGTAAAATGTGATCGATTTCATATCTTTTTCCGGGATGCTGTGATCCATCACATTCTGGAAAAAGATCGGGATCGCCATGGTAAGTGCCGAGGAAGAAAGCATCAGAAGAATAACGCCTGCCATCTTCTTTTTGTAGGGAGCAATGTAACCTGTAAGACGTTTGAGCTGGTTTACATCAAAACTGTCCTCTAATATCTCATCCATATCATATCTGTTTCTTGCCATCTTATTTCTCCCCCTTTCCGTTTAAAATTTCCTGTGGGATCTCGCCATACTGGTTATGGAAAGCCGTCGCGTAATAACCTCCCGCCGCCACTAACTGCTCATGTGTTCCCTGTTCAATGATGCGTCCGTTATCCATGACAAGGATCAGATCTGCATCTCTAATGGAAGAAATGCGGTACGCAATGACAAAGATCGTGCACTTGTTATCTAATTTCTTCAACTGGCTCTGGATATAACTCTCCGTCTCCATATCGACCGCCGATGTCGTATCGTCAAGAATCAGAATCGACGGATCTTTCAGCAGTGCCCTCGCAAGGGAGATACGCTGTTTCTGTCCGCCGGAAAGTCCGACACCGCGCTCACCCACAATCGTATCATATCCATCCGAAAGTGCCTGGATAAAATGATTGGCATCCGCCATGATCGCAGCCTGTTTGACTTCTTCGAACGAACAATTCGGCCTTCCGTATGCGATATTTCCTTCGATCGTATCCGAAAAAAGGAACACATCCTGCATCGCCATGCCGATATTGTCACGCAGGTTATAAAGATCCATGTCGCGGACATTCACACCATCCACAAGCACTTCACCGGAAGTCGTATCATAAAACCGGCAGAGCAGATTCATGATCGTTGATTTTCCAGCTCCGGTAGAACCAATGATGCCGACGGTCTGCCCCGGTTTTACCTTAAAATTGACATCCATGACAATATCTTCGTCATCCGCACGGTAAGATACATTTTTAAACTCGATCTCACCTTTCAGATGTTTCTTCACTACTCCAGATACCGGTGTTTTTACATGCGGCTCTTCACTGTAAGTCGCATAGATTTTCTCCACGGACGTTGTAAAGTTACTGATATCGTTGACCAGCCATCCTGCCTGGCGCAGCGGGTTGTTTAACATCCACAGATAGCCGTTCACCGTCACGAGCTGTCCTAACGTGATCTCTCCCTGAATGACCATATAGCCGCCGTAGAGGATCAGGATGATCGTCAGCGCATAGGAAAGCACCTCAAATATCGGCACATATTTCATCCAGATCTTTGACGCATCGATCTGCGCCGCACGGAATTTATCATTTTCCTTATTGAATTTTTCAATCTCAAAATCTTCTTTTGCAAATGCTTTTACCACACGGTTTCCACTGACATTTTCCTGCACAAACGCATTGAGTGAGGAAAAACAGTCACGGTTACGCTTGAATGCCGGACGTACCTCTTTCGTCTGACGGCAGGTTGCAAACGCCGTAAACGGCAGCACCACAAGCATGGCAAGCGCAAGTTTTGTGTTGACCGTAAAGATCATAAGCAGTGCAAACACGAACATCAGCACACTCTGGTAAACCATATAGACCACATATGCCACAAAGTGACGGATTGCATCCATATCTCCGGTCTGGCGGCTCATCAGATCTCCGGTACGTTTCTTATTGTAAAATGCAAAATCTTCCTCTAATAATTTCCGGTAGACTTTGTCTCTCATATCGTACAAAACGCCCTGCGACGCCGTCTCAAATGCGACCTGAAACAGAAAACGCAAGACTCCCATCACGATCGTGATTCCGATCAGACATCCGATAAACGGCATCAGTCTGTCATATTTTCCACCGCTTATGACCTGATCTACGATCTGCCCGGATATGTACGGATTTACCACCGAAAGCACTGATACCGCTGTGGTCAGCAAAATTCCAACTATCATTAATCCCCGGTACTTTTTCAGAAATGAAAAGAACCACTTCATTGGTGTCATAATAACCCTCCTACTCCCTTTTCGTTTTTCCTTTCGGATTTTCAGTATAGTACTTTTGGGGTAAAAAGGAATGTACTATCTTGCACCGTTCATGTTATTTTTTGCAACGGAGGGGATGGTTTCTGATGGGGAATGTGATATACTATGACATGATTGACAAAATAATTTTTCAGACTTATACAAAGAAATGGAGATCACTATGTGCTGTGACAACCGGGAACAACTGCTTGACCAACTGAATCCAACTTTTCTATTTACCTGGAAAGGCACACGTTTGAAAGATGAAGCACGCTATCACAGCCACGATTTTATCGAGATGGCATTTATTTTGTCCGGCCACGGCAAATACAAGATTGCGGACAGGCTCTATGATGTGTCCGAAGGAGATATCATTATTTTAAATCCGGGACAGAAGCATCAGGCACTCTGCACAGACCCTTCCAATCCGGCTACGGAATTTTTTGTTGGATTATGTGACGTCCGTTTTGGGGATTTCCCGGAAAATTATCTGCCGCTGCATTTAAAAGATCTGACATCCGATCCAGCCACACAGTCTCCTATTTTACATACCTCCGGCGAACTGCGCCAGAAGCTGTTTAAGATCTGCACAGCCATGAGCGTAGAAAATGACGTCTGCCGCAGCGGACGTTATATCATGTTGAAAAGTTATCTGATGCAGATGCTGATCCTGCTGCTGCGGGAACAGAGTGAACCGGTAAAAATCAATACCGGCTGCTCTTTTGAATCTACCAGCAAAAAATATGTAGTTGACCAGATCGTAAATTATTTTGAGGATCATTACAGTGAAAAGATTTCTTTAGATCAGATTGCAGAAAATATGTACTTAAGTCCTTTTTATATCTCACGTATTTTTAAAAGTGAGACAGGCGATACACCGATCCGCCACCTGATCAATATCCGCCTTGAAAAAGCAAAAGAATTGTTGGAAAACGGCTTTGACGGCAGCATTCAGGAAGTCGCAGCCAAAGTTGGCTATGATGACGTCTATCATTTCAGTAAACTGTTTAAAAAACGGTTTGGTATGCCGCCGTCAAAAATCCGCAGATTATTATGATTCATTTAAAAATTTTTTCCAGAAATCTTTCGAGCCTGCGAATTCCAGTTCCTTGCCATTCTGGAATCTTTTACTGATAATGCCATCCTCTCCAAAACTTGGTGTGTATGTCAGATTTTTATATATTCATCGTCATATATGGGGGAATGCATATAATTCCATCTTTTACAATTAAATTTCTTGGATGAATAATATAACTTTCCCCTATGCGCTCCTTGTATTTTTCTCTGAAATTATTTAATGAGGTCGTTTTGTATTGCTTTCCTGACTTCACTTCAATCGGAAACATCTTATATTTTAATCTGCTGTTATTGGAAATGATAAAATCTATTTCCATATCATTTCGATGCTTATTTTCATTATAGTGTGTATAAAAATATAATTTATGTCCATTTGCCACCAGCATCTGAGCTATTGCATTTTCATAAAGCATTCCTTCATTAATCTGTAATTTGCCTGCCAATATCTGTTTATATACTTCATCTTCAAGTAATTCATTTTCATCAAATGCATGGCTTACCAAAAGTCCGGTATCACCCATATAACACTTTACATAGCTTCTTGTCTCATTTAATGATAAGCCAACATTCGGATCATTACACAAAAAGCACTCATTGGATATCATAGAATCCGACAGCCAGAAAAAAGTTTCTTCGTACTGGTCTGCGTAACTACCATCCTGCAGCTTTTTGAATACAACTCTTTTTTCATGCTGTGAAAGAAATCCCGGAATCTGGTCATAAATTGCAAGTACCTTACTTCGATACTTTGCATCTATTTTCATAATATCTTCCCGATACAATTTAAGAATGTCCCTTTTTTCTCTATCCGCTTCTGTAAAATCTTTTTTGCTTTCAATAAATGTTACTACAGGCATAGGCATCCCACCAACAAGCATATACTGATGAAACAAAAGCATTGCCTGATTATGCATACTTCTTTCCAAAGGTTCTCTTTTTTCAAAACATTTTTTTATATATTCAACCAGCAAATCTTCTTCTAATGCTATTGCAAATTCTTCAAAATCCAATGGATACATATTGATATGTCTTTCTTCTGACGGTATGACGATGTTCTTTACATTTTCTCTGATAGATATCAATGAACCAGTTTCGATATAATCATATCTTCCATCTGCCACTAAATATTTTATTGCAGCTCTTGCCTGTGGAAACATCTGCACCTCATCAAAAATAATAAGAGAGTTTCTCTCTGTCAGTTTTGTTCCAAAATGTGTCTGTAATAACATAAAAAATGTATCCAGATCATTCAGATATTTCTCAAAATACCCCTCAACTTCCTTATCTTTTTTAGCAAAGTCAATCAGAAGAAAACTTTTGTATTCGCTTTTTCCAAATTCTTCGCAGATGGTAGACTTTCCAATACGTCTGGCACCTTCTATCAGTAAAGCTTTTTTCCCCTGACACTCCTTTTTCCATTCCAGTAGTTTTTTATATATTTTTCTTTTTAATATCATAGCTCCTCCAGATTATGCGCATATATATTTGTTCTATATTTTATGATTATACGCATATTGTAAATTGTTTTTTGATTATACGCAAGTATTATAACCATATTTTTTATGATTATACGCACATTCTATAAAGTCATATGTTCATGCTTTTCCTCATTTCCAATCATAAATCTTACCTAATTATATCGGGAAAAGCATTTTATATTATATACTGTGTTATTAATTTTCTGGAATTTGCGATGATATATTATATAGTACTGATTCTAAACGGATTTTGAATTTATTTGCAGGGAGGCTTTTATATGTCAATGAATATTAACGGTTTAGGTAATACCTATAATAGTATCAATACAAATAGTAAACAGTATAAGGCATTGAAAGAAAAAGGCTGGTTATCTGGAGTAATTGAAAATGAATCCATGATGTCTCCAGAAGAAAAGATGATATATGAAATATTCGGTGGAAGGGATACGATTATTAAAAATCTGATGAAGCAGTTTGATTCGGACGGAGATTTATTAAATTCAAATGGTGTTGCAGGTATGGATGTTACTGGAAAAGGTACATCATGGCAGAAACTTACAAATATATCCGAAGAGCATCGTCAAAAAATGTTTGATAATGTGAAGCGGGAATTTATTCAGGAAAAAGGTCTTTCAAATGGTGACACAACGAAACGTTCCGATATTTTCAAAGATTATCAGTTAAGTGTCAGCAAAGATAAGCGTTTAAGTGGTACATGGACTTTAGAACAATATGAAGGACAGTATAGAGCTGCTATGTATGCGGCAGTAAAATCAGCCAATCCAAATTGGAAGCCCGGACAAGCATTTGATACAAGCATTCTTGATAATGTCACAAGAGAATCCGTAGAAGCTACACTTGTCCAAAATGGTAATAGAATTGTTCGTAATTCTATTGATGTATCGGTATAAAGGAGAGAAATGTATATAGGCGGCAAATTATTAACTAATCTGCCGCCCAACTTTTAGCTTCCTTATTTCTGATATTTACACCATTGATTTCACAGCATTTGCTATTTCTGTACACTATTCTTCATTATTAAAGGTGTCATTTTTTCCATAAGTGCATCCGCGATACCTCTGTTGGCACACCACAGGTGCGAACCCCTTCACCGACGCCGCGCTCGGCGGAATATTGTCAAGTGTGTATGTAAGATTTTATGAAATTGCTTCTATTCTCATCTGAATAAACTAAACTGAAAAATCAAATCTTCCGCCGATTTTATTCTCCTTCGATTTGCTTGGATTGTTCCTTTTTCTTTATCTCTTTCTTCTCAGCAGCTTTCTTTTCCTGAATTTTTTCAAGATATTCTTTCTGACTGGCTGATGATTTTTCTAACTCTGCATAGAATGTTGTAATTCCGTCACTATTAAAAGAGATGCCAAATTTTGTAATTTTTGTATCAGTATCTGCATTGCCGTTAGTCTTACCGAATACTCTTTCAAATCCGAACTGGGCATTGATTTCATCTGACATACGCAAGGCTCCCTCAATGCTATGCATTTTTTCTGCATAATACTTCGAATCTGATTATTTACACCTTCAAATCAACCTTGTTCTTTTTTATAACTTCTTTATGCTTTTTCATCGAGAATACTTCTTTTTTCTTCCTTTGTATCCTTTGCTTTTTCCAACTGCTTCTGTAGGATTTCTTCGGCTTTTTCACTCATATTCTGGAGAAAGGATTTTACTTTTGAATC